>Ga0172372_10000818_pt1 | contig 47789 bp, 50 predicted proteins | sample LakKiv5m_2_FD_114544 | JGI IMG/M metagenome (GOLD analysis project Ga0172372, IMG submission 114544) | Freshwater microbial communities from Kabuno Bay, South-Kivu, Congo - kab_092012_9.5m | ecosystem: Environmental > Aquatic > Freshwater > Lake | place: Democratic Republic of the Congo...
CTGCTCGGTGACGTCATCGCCGCCAACCCTGACCTCGTCGCCCGACTCGATGATCCGGAACGGCTCACGACGCAGCCTCTCGACGTGCTCGTCGATCGGGCGACGACCTCGCTGCGGATGCGCGAGAGCGACGACGAACGTCAGGCCTCTCTGCGCCGATGGCAGCAGCGCAACCTCCTGGGCATCGGGGCACGAGACGTCTTCGGCGAGGCCGATGTGCGACGCGTCGGTCACGATCTGACGACCCTGGCCGAAGGCACCGTGCGCGCCGCCCTCGACTCCATCGAGCCGAGGGTGGAGTTCGCGGTGCTCGGGCTCGGCCGCTTCGGCGGGTCCGAACTCGCCTATGCCAGCGATCTCGATCTCGCTTTCGTGCATCGGGGCACCAACGCCGTCGACATCGACGAGGCCCGTCGCGTGGCGCAATCGCTCATGCGCATGATCGGGGGATCGACACCGGCCCGCCGGATCTACGAGGTCGATGCCGATCTGCGGCCCGAGGGTCGCAGCGGACCGCTGTCGCGCAGTCTCGAGTCGTGGATCTCGTACTGGCGCGAGCAGGCACTCACGTGGGAACGCCAGGCCATGACGAGAGCTCGTGTCGTTGCCGGTGACGTCGTGCTCGGATCGGAACTGCTGGGTCGACTCGACGAGTTCGTGTGGGAACCGGGCCTGTCGGCGGAGGAAGCACGTGAGATCCGACGCATGAAGGCGCGCATCGAGAACGAACGGATCCCGATGGGCGAGGATCCGGACTTCCATCTCAAGCTCGGTCGCGGCTCACTGTCGGACGTCGAGTTCACCGTGCAGATGCTGCAGTTGCAGTCGGGGGTGCGGGCCCCGGGCACGCTCGACGGCATCGCTGCGCTCACCACGGCCGGCGTGCTCGATCCCACTGACGCCGAGGTGCTGGCCGAGTCATACGCGTTCTGCGAGCAGGTCCGCAACCGCTGGTTCCTGGTCAACAGCGGTCCGGGTGATTCACTCCCCACCCAGCCCGAGTCACTGCTGTGGCTGGCCCGGGCCATGGAGACGACACCCGGTGGACTGCGCGAGCACTACCGCCGCGTCACCCGCCGCGCCCGCACGGTGGTGGAGCGGGTGTTCTACGGACTCCCCGGCCGCCACTGAGCACGACCGGCCGGGTGTTCAACGGGCAGCAGGCCACACCGGACTGACGAGCGTGCAGGTGTCGAGCATCTGACCGAGCGCGTCGCGCTCGGAGGTGGTGACGGTGAGCGACCATCGCTGCTTCACCTCGACCCACCCATCGGCGTAAGCGCACCATGACGACCGGTCCGCCGGGCGCCACCGATCCGGTGACTGCGACCCCTTGGAACGGTTCGACGAGGCCGAGGTGACGACGAGGCCGCGCTGATCGTTGGCGAACGATCGCCGCTGGCTCGCCGTCCACTGCCACCCGCCGGACTGGAAGGCGTTCTCCAGTGGCACGAGATGATCGACATCGAAGTCGGAGGGGTTGTTGGTGGTGCGACCGTCGTAGGGCGACACCCACCACCCGGCCACCACCCGACAACTGCGCGAGCGGTCGATCGTGGCCGGCACGGTGGTCCAGCGCACGAGGGCGTCCTGGCGGGCATCGCACCCGTTGCTGTCGGTGTCGGACCAGTGGGGCCAGTCCTCGCGGCGATAGACCCCGGAGGGTGAGGGGCGGTCGTCGACGGCGAGCACGGCCAGTCGATCCCGTGACGAAGTGGGTGCCGCCGGTGCCGGTGCAGTCGTGGGCGGCGCCGATGGGGCGAGCGTGGTCGTCGTGGTGGTCGGCGCCGTCGTGGTGGACAGAACCGAGGTGGTGGTCGACGGAGCCCGCCCGATGGCGGTCGTGGGCGTGGCGCCGGACCCGGCCGTCGACGCGCAGCCGGCGAGACCGAGGAGCGCGACGAGGGCGAGAACGATCGCTCGTGCCGTCGACCTCGAACGATGGGTCCGTCGCATCCCCACTCCACTCCCACCGGTCCCATCGGACGGACCGCCCCGCCCGCCGACAACATAGGTCCCGCTCCGGACCCGGACGCGCCGAGGGCGGCCCGCAGGCCGCCCTCGCACACACGTCAGGTACTACTCAGATGTCGTAGTAGAGCGAGAACTCGTAGGGGTGCGGACGCAGACGGATCGCGTCGACCTCGTTCTTACGCTTGTACTCCACCCACGTCTCGATCAGGTCGTCGGTGAACACACCGCCGGCCTTGAGGAAGTCGTTGTCCGCCTCGAGAGCATCGAGGGCCTGCTCGAGCGAGGCCGGGACCTGCGGGACCAGCGCCAGCTCGGCCGGCGGGAGGTCGTAGAGGTCCTTGTCGACCGGCGCCGGGGGCTCGATGCGGTTCTGGATCCCGTCGAGGCCGGCCAGCATCATCGCCGAGAAGGCGAGGAACGGGTTCGACGTCGAGTCGGGGCAGCGGAACTCGAGGCGCTTGGCCTTCGGGCTCTGCGAGGCCAGCGGGATGCGGACCGACGCCGAGCGGTTGCGCTGGCTGTACACTAGGTTCACCGGCGCCTCGTAGCCCGGCACCAGTCGCTTGAACGAGTTGGTGGTCGGGTTGGTGAAGGCGATGACGGCGTGGGCATGGTGCAGGAGTCCACCGATGTACCAACGGGCCACATCGGACAGACCGGCGTACCCGGCCTCGTCGTAGAACAGCGGCTCGCCGCCCTTCCACAACGACTGGTGGGTGTGCATGCCCGAACCGTTGTCCTGGAAGATCGGCTTGGGCATGAAGGTGAGCGACTTGCCCGCCTGCCAGGCAACGTTCTTGAGGACGTACTTGAACGTCATCAACTGGTCGGCCATCTTCAGCAGCGTGTTGAACTTGATGCCGATCTCGCCCTGACCACCCGACGCCACCTCGTGGTGGTGCAGTTCGGTCTCGATGCCGACGCCGTGCAGGGCCAGCGTCATGTCGCTGCGCAGGTCCTGGTAGTGGTCCATCGGCGGGACGGGGAAGTACCCCTGCTTGGTGCGGGGCTTGTAGGCCAGGTTCGGTCCCTCGTCGGTGCCGGTGTTCCAGTCACCCTCGACCGAGTCGACCATGTAGAACGAGCCGTTGGGCTGGGTGTCGAAGCGCACATCGTCGAACACGAAGAACTCGGCCTCCGGACCGAAGAAGGCGGTGTCGGCGATGCCGGTGGTCTTCAGGTAGGCCTCGGCCTTCTGCGCGACGTACCGAGGATCACGGGAGTAGGACTCGTGGGTGATCGGGTCGGCCACGAAGCAGTGGATGACCGCGGTCTTGTGCTTCATGAACGGGTCCATGTACACGGTGTTCGGATCGGTGATGAGCACCATGTCGGATTCCTGGATCTCCTGGAACCCACGCACCGACGAGCCGTCGAAACCGTGGCCCTCGGTGAAGTGGTCCTCACTCAGCACCGACGCCGGGATGGTGACGTGCTGCATGATGCCGGGCAGGTCGGAGAAACGGAGGTCGACGAACTGGCAACCCTCGTCCTTCACGAGCTTCAGTACTTCTTCAGGGGTGCGTTCGGGCACGATTCCTCCTGGATGGGGTGGGCCCTGGGGGAAGGACCTCGGGACTGGCCGACACTACCCTCGCCCTGCGGTCGGACTCCCGGCCGAGGGCACGGACTGCTGCAGTGCCGGGGGCGAGTGTGGCCCGCCGGTGTTGTCGGTCTGTTGCCCGATTGTGAACGGCGCGTGAACCGGCCCGGCCCATCCCTTTGGCGCCCGGGGCTCCCAGTGGGAGACTCAAGGAATGGAACGACAGCAGGACTACGTGCTCCGCACCGTGGAGGAGCGAGGGGTCCGCCTCATCCGCCTCTGGTTCACCGACGTGCTCGGGCAGCTGAAGTCGGTGGCGATCTCGCCCGCCGAGTTGGAGAACGCCTTCGAGGAGGGACTCCACTTCGACGGATCGGTGATCGACGGCTTCAGCCGGGTCCAGGAATCCGACGTACTGGCTCGACCCGATCCGAACACGTTCGAGATGCTGCCGTGGGGAAATGGCTCGGAGATCTCCGGGCGAATGTTCTGCGACATCCTGAACCACGATGGAACTGCGTTCGAGGGCGATCCCCGCAACGTGCTGAAGCGCAATCTCGACAAGGCGCACGATCGCGGCTTCTCGTTCATGGTCGCACCAGAGATGGAGTTCTTCTACTTCGCCAGCGGCGATCCGTCGCAGCCGCTCCGGACCCTCGACAGCGGCTCGTACTTCGACCTGACCACCGCCGATGTGGCCAGCGACCTGCGCACCCGCACACTGCTGGTGCTGGAGGCGATGGGCATCCCGGTGGAGTACTCGTTCCACGAGGACGCCCCGAGTCAGCACGAGATCGACCTGCGCTACACCGATGCACTCACGATGGCCGACAACGTCATGACGTTCCGGCTCATCGTGAAGGAGATCGCGATGGAGCAGGGCGTGTTCGCGTCGTTCATGCCCAAGCCGTTGGCCGGCGTGCAGGGCTCGGGCATGCACACGCACATGTCGTTGTTCGAGGGCGACGAGAACGCCTTTCACGAGACGGGCGACCCGTACGGCCTGTCGAAGGTGGCTCGCTCGTTCATCGCCGGACTGCTGCAGCACGCGCCCGAGATCACCGCCGTCACCAACCAGTTGGTGAACTCGTACAAGCGCCTCATCGCTGGATACGAGGCGCCCGTGTACGTCACCTGGGCCCGCAACAACCAGAGCGCGTTGGTGCGCGTGCCGGTCACCAAGAAGGGCAAGCAGTCCTCGACACGCATCGAGTACCGAGCGCCGGATCCGGCCTGCAATCCCTATCTCGCCTATTCGGTGATGCTGGCCGCCGGGCTCAAGGGCGTGGAGGGCGGCTACGACCTGCCGCCCGAGGCCTCGGCCAACGTGTTCGAACTCACCACCGAGGAACGCGCCGCCGAGGGGATCCGTCCGCTGCCCCAGTCGCTGTCGGAGGCACTGGACGTCATGGAGGGCTCCGAACTGGTGGCCGAGGCACTCGGGGAACACATCTTCGAGTGGTTCCTGCGCAACAAGCGGGCCGAGTGGTTCGACTACAAGGCGCAGGTCACCCAGTTCGAACTCGACCGGTACCTGCCCGCCTGGTGATCGGCATGGAGTCCCTGCTCGTCTTCCCCGATCCGGCGCCACCGGAGTTGGCCCAGGCGCTCGATCTGGCCGGCCATCGTTGGAAGTCGGTCGCCGACGAGTCGGCGGCGAATTCCCTCGAGCCCGAGAGCGGGTGGTCGGGGGCCATCGTGTGCGCCAACGACGAACCGGAGCGGGCCTTCGCCCTGTGTCGGGCGCTGCGCAAGCGCGACATCCCGGTCGAGCCGCTGCTGCTGTTGGTGAGCGGTGCGCAACTCGACGATCTGGAGTTGCGCGACGACCTCTACGACGACTTCTGCCTGGCGCCGTTCCATCCGCGCGAGCTCGAGGCGCGCCTGCGGCACCTGCTGTGGCGAGTCGGCCGGGGTACACGGCCCGACCTCGTCGAGTACGGCGACCTCGTGCTCAACCTCGAGACCTATCAGGCCGCCATCGCCGGCGTCCCGCTCGATCTCACCTACATGGAGTACGAACTGCTGAAGTTCCTCAGTTCGAACCCGGGCAAGGTCTTCACCCGCGAGACGCTGCTCAGTCGGGTGTGGGGGTACGAGTACTACGGCGGTGCCCGCACGGTCGACGTCCACATCCGACGTCTGCGGGCCAAGCTCGGTGAGCACCACGCCAACCTGATCCAGACGGTGCGCAGCGTGGGCTACCGGTTCGGTCAGTCGCGCTGGTCGCCCTGAGCAACGAGGCACGCCACTCCACAACGAGAAGAGCCGCCCCTCGGGGCGGCTCGATCACGACTCGGTCGCACCGAGGGGTCAGACGGGACGGACGTCCTGAGCCTGGTCACCCTTCGGACCCGAGGTCACCTCGAACTCGACGGCCTGTCCCTCTTCGAGGGAGCGATAGCCCGAACCCGTGATCGCGCTGTAGTGCACGAACACATCGGCGCCTCCCTCACGGGAGATGAAGCCGTAACCCTTTTCGGCGTTGAACCACTTGACGGTACCGGAAGCCACTCCGATGCCCCTTTCTGTTGAGCGGGGTCGGAACACCTTCCCTGCACCTGCTGTAGGGGCAGAACGCTAGTGGGGATCACCGTGGCTGTCGACGGAACGGCCAAAACGGCCCTGAACAGCGGTTTTCAGGCCTCAGGAGCCGGTGAATAGGCCAGCGCCATGTACTCGGTGCCCTCATAGCCGGCGTCGACCTCACCCTCGACGGTGGCCCCGAGGACACCGGCGACGACCGACATGGTCATGAGGAACCCGACGGGAATGGCCACCAGGAGCACGAAGATGATGAGGACCGCACCGATCATGCTCGCGACCCTAGCGGTCGGTGGACGTCACGACCGCGGCGCGTGGGCCCATGCTTCGATCTCCACCAGGGCCAGACGCGGCAACTCGGCCACGGCGAAGGCGCTGCGGGCCGGTCGGTGGTCGCCGAACCCGGCGACGTAGGCCTCGTTCATCAACTCGAAGTCACGCATGTGCCGCAGGAACACCGTGGTCTTGACCACATCGGCCAACGCCGACCCTTCCGAGGCCAGCAGTGCCGCCATGTTGGCCAGTGCCTGGGTGGTCTCCGCGGCGACGCCGCCGGTCACCATCTCGCCGTCGCGCAGACCCAGTTGACCGGACACCACCAGGAAGTCGCCCGCCCGGACGATGGGGGTGTAGGGACCGATCGGTGCGTTCATGTCGTCACTGTGTCACAGCGATGCTGGGAACCGGGCGACGCGTCGGCCAGTCCGTCGGCCACCCGAGCGCCGACCACGCCGCCGCGGCGGTGGCGGCGAACACGGCATCGGAACCGTTGACCGGTGGGCCATCGTCGTCGTGCACCACGACCTCGACCGGCGGCATGTCGACCGCCCGCAGGACGCCGAAGGAGCGGATGGTGAGATCGTGCACGGTTCCGTCAGCGGCGACGGCCACACCTTCGCTCGTCACCCACCCCAACCCCATGTGCACGGCGCCGATCACGTACGACCGCAGCACGGTCTCGTCGAGCACCGCACCACAGGAGAGTTCGACGTGCACGGCACCGTCATCGGCGAACGTGACGGTGGCCGTTGCGCCCTCGTCGGTGGTGATGGTGGCGGTACGCGGGAATGGTTCGCCGTGCTGGTGGGCGAGTCGGGCCCGCAGTCCGGCGACGAGCACCTGGGCCTCGGCGGTACCGGCGGCCCGGATGGCAGTCGAGGTGGGCGGACCGGGGACATCGACCTCGTCGACGACGAGATCGGGAGCGATCCGGGTGATGGCGGCGGCGATGCCCGGGGTGCGCACCACACGCACGATGCCGGAGCCATCGGCGCGCACACCGGCGGCGATCGGTGGCCGCTTCGGCCCCATGCGCACGACGTCCTCACGCGACAACACCACCCGCACGGCACGGCCCTGTTCGTCGGCCAGTCGTCGGGCGGCTTCACCCACGATGGAGGCGACCTTCCCGCCGAAGGCACCGCCGTTGGCCAGCGGTGAGGCGGGCTCTCCGCCCGGTTCGCACCACGACGCATCGGTCTCCAGATAGGCGGGCTCGACCCACGCCGTGCGCAACGTCAACGCCCAGTCGCCGGCGGGCAGATCGAGCGGCGGCATAACCGTGGCCGTACCGTGACGGCCCTGCACCGAGCCGGCGGCGGCACGGGCCGCAGGAAGGGTCGGGCCGAGGACCCAGCCGCTGGCGCCATCGGGCACGGCCACGAGTGCATCGCGCGGTGCGGTGTCGTCGGCGAATCCGGCCCGGCCGAGCACGACGTCGGTCGACACCCGCTGTGGGGATCGGCCCTCGACCATGGCCCGCCGCGACGCAGCGTCGAGATCGCGCGTGGCGTTGCCGGCAACGGCGGCATCCACGCGCCCCTCAGCCACCACCTGCCATGCCTCGACGATGGTCTGCCATCCGGTGCATCGGCACAGGTGAGCGGCCAGCGCAGTGTGCACGGCGGCGACGTCGTCAGCGCGCACGCCCTTGCGACGGAGACCCTCCAGCCGTTGGACGATGCCGGGGGTGCAGGCCCCGCACTGGCTACCACCGGTGGCCAGCAATGCCTCGGCCCACGCGGCGCGCACGTCGTCGTCGAGTCCGTCGACGGTGGTGATGGAGCGACCGGCCATCCGCTTGAGCGGTGACACACAGGCGACACGAGGCGCGCCGTCGACGAGGACGGTGCAGCATCCGCACTGGCCCTGCGGATTGCAGCCCGTCTTGGGGGCCCGGTTGCCGAGTGAACCCCGGAGTGCGGCCAGCAGCGAGATGCCCGGATCGGCCACCGACACGGGCTCGTCGTCGACGACGAGCTCCACCGTCGGCGGCGCGCTGGACGATGCGGGATCGGTCACGTACCGATGGTCCCACGTCGGCCCGGACGCGACGACGACCGCCCTCGGGCGGTCGTCGGCCGGCTGATGGAGAGGTTCAGCTGAAGGAGTTGCCGCAGCCGCAGGACTTCTGGGCGTTGGGGTTGTCGATGGCGAACCCCGCGCCCTGGAGGCCGTCCTTGTAGTCGAGGGTGGCGCCGGTGAGCAGTTGGGCGCTCGACGGGTCGACGACCACCGACACGCCGCCCTGATCGGCGACCATGTCCTCGGCATCCTTCTGCGAATCGAAGAACATCTCGTAGGAGAAACCGGCGCAGCCGCCGGGGCGCACGGCGACGCGGAGCATGAGGTTGTCGTCGCCCTCCTGGGCGATCAGTTCCTTGACCTTGACCGAGGCGGTGTCGGTGAGCGTGATCATGGGGACCTCCGGATGCTGATCCGCCGGACGGCGGAGTGAACGTGCAACTGCAAGGCTAGCGGAGGAGCCAGGCTGCGCCCACGTCGTCGGGCGGGTCCACACGAGTCCTCGGTACGCTGCGGCCATGGCCTCCGGCGCCCTCCCCACCCCCGAGGACGTGCTCGCCGCCCTGCGGGGCGTGGTCGATCCCGAACTGGGGGCCGACATCGTCGAGTTGGGGATGGCCAAGGGGGCGGTGATCGAACCTGACGGGACCGTCACCGTCACGGTGGCCCTGACCACGGCCGGGTGTCCGTTGCGGGCCCAGCTGCAACGCGAGGTGCTCACCCGGGTGGACGGGCTCCCCGGAGTGACCTCGGTGCGGATCGAATGGTCGGAACTCGATGCCGAGGAGAAGGCCCGGGCGATGGCAGTGGCCCGGCGCCACGCCCAATCGACGGCCGGTCCGAACCGAGTGCCCCCCGGCGCCCGAGTGCTGGCGGTGGCCTCGGGCAAGGGCGGGGTGGGCAAGTCGTCGATCACCGCCAATCTGGCCGCCGCCCTCGCTGATCGGGGCTTCGCCGTCGGCGTCATCGACGCCGACATCTGGGGGTTCTCCCTGCCCCGCATGTTCGGCATCGACGGTCGGCTGGAGGCCGCCCCCGACGACTCGGGCAAGCGCACGATCGTCCCGCGGTCGGTGCCGATCGGCACGGGTCGCCTCGACCTGGTCTCGATGGGGCTGCTGGTCGACGACGAGACCGACGCGCTCATGTGGCGGGGACTCATCCTCAACCGGGCCGTGCAGCACTTCCTCGAGGATGTGGCGTGGGCCGACGACCTCGACTACGTGGTCATCGACCTGCCGCCGGGCACCGGTGATGTGCAGATGGGTCTGGCCCGCATGCTCCCGCAGAGCGAGATGCTGGTGGTGACCACACCCGCCGTCGGGGCCCAACGCGTGGCGTCGCGCGCGGTGACCATGGCCCGCAAGAGTCACGTGCACGTGCTCGGGGTCATCGAGAACATGAGCGCGTTCGAGTGCGAACACGGACACGTGCACGCGGTCTTCGGCGAAGGCGGAGGCGCAGCGCTGGCCGCCGAACAGTCGCTGCCCTTGATCGGGTGCGTCCCATTGGAATCAGAGGTGTCGGCCGGCGGAGACAACGGTGCGCCGATCGTGCTGGGCGCCGGTGCGGCGGCCGATGCACTGCGCGCCATCGTCGACCGGTTGGTCGACGAGTTGGCACCGCCCATCTCCATGGCTGGGTGCTCGGCCCGCATGCTGGCCGCTGCGGTCGCGGCGCTCGACGCCAGCGACTAGCCGGCGCGGAGCATCATCCCCTGCGAGTTGAAGAAGAACCCGCCGGGGGTGACGAGGGCAGTACGAGCCCCGGGCACCTGACGATCACCGGCGGTGCCCCGCAACTGCACCACCGCCTCCCGCACGTGACCGGTGCCGCGGGTACCGCCCTCGGACAATGATCCGCCGTGCGTGTTGAACGGCACCTTGCCGTTCACGAGCACGGTGTCGGTGTCGTCGTTCCAGTGCTCGCGCAGGAATGCTCCCGCCTGGCCCGGTGGACACCATCCGCAGTTCTCGATCCATGCCGAGGTGATGATGGTGAACCCGTCGTAGGGGTAGAAGAGGTCGACCTCGTCGATCCAGAAGTCGCTCTTCGCCTTCAACTGGTCGATGACCACGTGCTGTCCATGACGCTGGAAGGTGGGCAACTGGTCCTCGGTGTTGGGTCCGATCATGCCCACCGACGCGGAATGGATGAGCACCGGCGGGTGCGGCATCGACGCGGCGCGTTCGGCCGAGGTGAGCACGAACGCATCGGCGCCGTCGACGGGGATATCCATGTCCAACATGCACAACGGGTCTCGGATCATGCGCGCCGAGTGGTAGTCGTCGAGCGTGATGCGGTCGCGCAGCACAGCGAGAGGATTGGAGGCTGCGTGCGAACGACCGTTGACCGCCACCCGGGCCCACGCCTCCCGATCGACCCCGTACTCGTGCAGATAGCGACTGGCCCACGCCGTGTACCCGGTGGCCATGGCGATCGACTCGGGAATGGCCGGGATCACCGACGGCACCCGGCGGCGGAACGGATCGTTGGCGGCGCTGCGCGAGGCCCAGGGGAGTCGCAGCATGGCGGCGATGACGAGCACCACGTCGGCGGAACCGGCGTGGATGGCGTTCATGGCGTCGATGATCGAGAACATCACCACCGGTGACGGTCGGCTGTGATGGGTGACGGTGTCGAGACCCAACGACGACGCGAACATGGCACTGGTCGGGGCACCAGGTTCGCCGATGGTGACGAGACCGTCGATGTCCGACGCGTCGAGACCGGCATCACGGATGGCGGCAGTGGCGGCCAGCAGTCCCAGGGCCAACTGCGAACGGTCATCGGTGCGCGAGAACCCCGTGCTGCCCACACCGACGATGGCCACCGCGTCCTTGATCGGGTTGCGAGGCATCACGCCTCCCCGATGGTCGTCGGGCGGAAGGCCGGGAAGGGCGCGCCCGATCGTTCGATCCACGTCAGTTCGACGGGCAGTCCGATGCGCACGTCGGCCAGCGCGCAGTCGACGACGGTGCTGGTGAAGCGCAGTCCCTCCTGTTCCGCGAGGTCGACCGTCACCACCGGATGGGGACCGGCGGCGTAGTCGACCCCGTCGGCCGGCGGGCCCTGATGGAGTGCGATGGCGAGGTGCAGGATGCCGCGGCCACTCACCGGTGTCGGCACCATGTCCCACGACCAGCACGACGGGCACATGGGCCGCATCGGTGCGTCGTAGCGACCACACGCCCCGCACCGGTTGAACACGAGTTCTCGTCGCAGGTAGCCGCGGTAATGCTCGGCGGTGTCACGCTCCACCGGGAGATGGGCCAACACCTCGATCAGTTCGGCATCGGTCGGTGCACTCATCGTTCTCCTCCATCGCCGTCGGCCGGATCGGTTGCCAACGCGGCCAGACGGGCCGTGACATGAGCGGTGGTGCCATCGATCGACCACAGGGTCACATCGAGCACCTCATCGCGCACGCAGTAGGCGACGGTCATGGGCATGGCACTGCGGACGACGTCGGCGCCGATCGGATCGCGGAACTCCACCTCGGCCCGGATGGGGCCCGTGCGCAGGTCAGGCAGGAGGCTACGTTCGACGGCCCGATCGACGGACTGCTCGAGCACCTCCCATGACCCTGCGTTGTTGACGTGATCGAGCACGTCGAGATCGGTGACCCGGGGCCACCACGGCATCGTGTGCACGTCGTCGTCCTCAGGTACCACCGGCTCGTGGAGCTGGCGGGCGGTGACCTCCCGACCTCCCGCCGGTTCCGAGTAGACGGCCACGAACTCGTCGGGCAGCCGCGCCGGACGTCCTGACCCGGGATCGAGGTGGACCCACAACGTGACGGTCTCCAGTCGTCCACCCCGGTCACCGGTCATCGAGATCCGCCGCTCGGCCCAGCGGGTGCCCAGCCCCGAACAGAACGTGGACAGCGCCAGCCGCTCGTTGTACCGGGCCGGGACGTGCTGCTCGATCACTGTCCGGCGCACCACCCAGGCCCGGGCCCGCAGGGTGCCGAGGTCGTGGGAGTCGTCGGTGGCGACGTCCTGGAGCACCCGGGCCGCAGCATCGAGGCGCAGGCGACCGGCCGCGTCGGCCTCGGCCAGACGCACCGTTCGCTCGGTCCGGAACACCCGGCCGGAAAGCGGTTCGCCCAGCAGTCGGGTGGCCCCGTTCTCCCGTGCTGTCGCCCCCATGCCGGCGACGCTACTCCTCCGATCCCAAGGGAGCAGCGGGATCGCGCCACTACTCGAAATCAGGTTGACACCGGGCCGGTGGGAATGGTTCCGTAGTCCCCATGTCCGCGACCTTCCGCACCGACGCCTCGAATGCCGCCTTCGGCATGCCGTCGCGCGCCGGCGTGGCTACCACCACCGGTTGGTACGGGCCGGCGATCGACGTGTTCGTGATCGACCACAAGCACCCGGACCGGCGACCTCCGCTCTGAGCAGCCCACGCTGCAGATCGACGAGGCCGCCGGTTCCACCGGCGGCCTTTCTGCTTTTCACCCACCTCCCCACTGCTGCTGCACTTCACGAAAGGAATGATCCGATGCTCGCCGAGACGCTCGACGACATCTCTCCGGCCGTCAGGGCCGGTGCCGCCTGCCGGGACGTCGGCGTCCCGCTGACCGGCATCTTCTTCTCCGAGGAGCTCACCGACATCGCCGCGGCCAAGTCGATCTGTGCCACGTGCCCGGTGATGGTCGAGTGCCTCGAGGGAGCCATCGCGCGCCATGAGCCGTGGGGCGTGTGGGGTGGGCAGATGTTCGTCAACGGTCGGATCCTCCCCACCAAGCGCCGCCGTGGTCGTCCGCCGGTCGTTCCCCGTCCCGAGGACCGACTGCCGGACATCCCGGTCCCGGATCACCTCCGGGCCTGGTTGCGGTCGGCCTGACCCTTCGCTCGCCCCCACCCGGACCGGGTGCGGCTGCCGCCTGCGGGCCGGTCGCACCTGCCGTCCCGGGCGGGAGGTGTGGTGATTGGGAGCGGCGCGGGACCACGGGTACCGTCACCACCGTCCCCGATGGAGACGAACCACCATGGAGAACGCGCCGCTCCCTCCCGACCCGCAGTCCGGCCCGCGGCCGACCGCGTCGTGGCGACGGTGGCTCCCCGCTCTGCTGGCCGGTGTCGTCGTACTGACGTTGGCCACCGCACTGGCGGTGTCGGTGCTCGGAGGATCGGGCCCCGACTCCTCCGACGTGGTGAAGCTCGACCCGAACGGCACGCTGCCACCGGGCCTGCCCGACTCCTCCGACGACCCGGTCGGTCAACGCATCGGCGCACTGCAGTACACGACGTTCGACGGCCGCACCATCGACCTCACCACCGACGGCAAGCCGTTGTTGTTGAACTTCTGGTCGTCGACCTGCGCGCCATGCATCCGTGAGATGCCGGCGCTCGATCAGGTGTGGCGGGCCAACCGCGATCGCGTCGACGTGCTCGGACTCGATTACGTGGAAGCCCCCGAACTCGGTCAGGCGATGGCCGCCCGCACCGGTGTGCAGTACCCGATCGCCCGCGACGCCAAGGGAACACTGCTCCGTCGATTCGGTGGAACCGGGCTGCCGTACACCGTGCTGATCGGGGCCGATGGGACCGTGCTGGCCGTTCATGCCGGCGAACTCGACGCCGCCGGATTCCAACGACTGATCGACACCGCCGCCGGTCGATGACGTGAACTCGTCGATCCTCTACGCCTTCAGCGTCGGCATGGTGGCGACGTTCAATCCCTGTGGCTTCGCCATGCTCCCGGCCTACCTTTCGTACTTCCTCGGACTGGAGAACGACGAGCACCTCGATCAGCACACCGGCGCTGCCGTCCTGCGCGCGCTGGTGGTCGGTGCCGTGATGACATCGGGCTTCCTCGCCGTCTTCGGGGTACTGGGACTGCTGCTCGATCCGGTGTTGTCATCGATCAACGACAAGCTGCCGTGGCTCACGATCGTGCTCGGCCTCGTGCTGCTGGTGCTGGGCGTGAGGATGCTGCTCGGCCGTGACATCTCGATCCGACTGCCGAAGATCGCCCGCGCGCCCGATTCGCGCGAACTGTGGTCGGTGTTCGTGTTCGGCGTGTCGTACGCGCTGGTGTCGATCAGTTGCACGCTGGCGCTGTTCATCGCCGCCATCTCCACGGTGATCGAGCAGCAGAACCTCCTGGTGGGCATCGCTGCCTTCCTCGCCTACGGACTGGGGATGGGCATCGTGCTCATGGTCCTCACCGTCGCCCTCGCCCTCGCGCGTCAGGGCGTGGTACGTCGAATGCGGGGCATCCTCCCCCACATCAACCGCATCTCCGGAGCACTCCTCGTGCTCGCCGGCGGCTACGTCGTCTACTACGGCTGGTACGAGTTGCGGGTCTTCGACGGTGACACCAGCGGCGGTGGTGTGGCGGGCTGGATGTTCGACCTCAACGCGCGCATCACCTCATGGATCAACTCGGTCGGTGCCGGTCGTCTCGGACTGATCGGCGGACTGGTGATCGCCACGATCGTGTTCGTTGCGCTGCTCGACCGGGCCCGCGACCACTGACCGACGACCGATAGCCTCGCCACATGGATCTTCGTGTCTTCGTCGAACCCCAGCAGGGCGCGTCCTACGCGCAACAGGCGGCCGTGGCCCGAACCGCCGAGCAACTCGGCTTCGACGGCTTCTTCCGTTCCGACCACTACCTGCGCATGGGCGAGGGCGATCCGCTCCCCGGCCCCACCGACACCTGGGTGACACTCGGCGCCATCGCCCGGGAGACCTCCACCATCCGACTGGGCACCTTGGTGGCCTCGGCCACGTTCCGTCTCCCAGGACAGTTGGCCGTCGCCGTGGCCCAGATCGATGACATGAGCGCCGGTCGGTTCGAACTCGGTCTCGGCGCCGGATGGTTCGACACCGAGCACACCGCCTACGGCATCCCGTTCCCCACGCTCGGGCAGCGCTTCAACATGCTCACCGAGCAGCTCGAGATCATCACCGGCATGTGGGCCACACCCCTCGACTCGCAGTACTCGTTCGAGGGCGATCAGTACGGACTGGTGGGATCCCCGGCGCTGCCCAAGCCGGTGCAACCGGGCGGGCCGCCGATCATCATCGGTGGGTACGGGGCGAAACGCACACCGGCGTTGGCCGCGCAGTACGCCTCGGAGTTCAACCTGCCGTTCCCCCCTCTGGAGATCTACCGGTCGATGTGCGACAACGTGCGCGCCGCATGCGAGGCGCGCCGACGCGATCCCGACTCGTTGACGTACTCGGTCGCTCAGGTGGTGTGCTGTGGCACCGACGAGGCCGAGATCTCCCGTCGTGCCGCCCGGATCGGTCGCGACGTCGAGGAACTGCGACAGAACGGTTGCGCCGGCACACCGGCCGAGGTGCTCGATCGCATCGCCGACTTCGCCGAGGCCGGTGCCGAGCGCGTCTACCTGCAGTTCCTCGACATGGACGATCTCGACCACCTGCATCTGGTGGCCGAGGAGGTCATGCGCCTGCTGCCCTGACTCCGGGCCTGCCGTGGCCCTCCGACCCGGGGGCGAACCAAGGGCAGTGGGTCAGGGACTGAGTCGCTCGATCCGCCATCCTCCGTCGACCGACGGATCGACCGAGTACCGGAACCGATCGTGGAGTCGCGACGGTCGACCCTGCCAGAACTCGATCCGCTGCGGCCGCACGCGGAATCCACCCCAGTGCGGAGGACGAGGGACGTCGACTCCGTCGAAACGAGCCTCGGCCTCGGCCCACCGGGCCTCGAGCGACGCGCGGCCATCCAGCACCTCGCTCTGGTCGGAGGCCCACGCGCCGATCTGCGAACCCCGGGGTCGGGTGGTGAAGTAGTCGTCACTCTCGGCCGCGGTCACCCGCTCGACGGTTCCCTCGACCCTCACCTGTCGGGCCAGGAGGTTCCACGGGAAGCAGATCGCCGCCACCGGTCGGGCCTCGAGTTCGCGCCCCTTGTGACTGGTGTAGTTGGTGAAGAAGACGAAGCCGTGGTCGAGGCCGCGCAGCAGGACGTGGCGCGACGAGGGCATGCCGTCGTCGCCGACCGAGGAGACGATCATCGCCTCGGGTTCGTGCAGGCCCACCTCGGTGGCGAAGTCGAACCAGCGGCGGAACTGCTCGAAAGGATCGTCGGCCAACTCGGCGCGGCGAAGACCCCGCTCCTGCAACTCGGACCGCAGGACATCGAGATCGGGACACGCACTCATGGGCTCATTCCAGCGTCACCGGCCCACGACCGCCAACCGGACGACCGCGCCGGGTTCACCACGTTCGACCCAGCGCCAGCCCGAGGGAAGCGGCGACCCCGCCGCCGATCACGGCAGCAGCGGTCCATGCCACCAGCATCCGACCCCGCGCCCCACCGACGAGATCGGCGAGTTCGACGACGAAGGAGGAGAACGTGGTGAACGACCCGCAGAAGCCGACGCCGACCAGCAGGCGCCATCGATCGTCGACGAACCGGGTCGCCATCAGACCCACGAGCACACCCAGCAGGAACGAACCGAGGACGTTGGCGAGGAGGATCCCCGGGGAGGGACCCGGGCCGAATCGACGACGCGAGGTCGCGTCGAGGATGAACCGGGCCACGGAACCGACCACGGCACCGACGGTGACCACCACGATGCCGGTCATGATCCCGACTCCCGCGATCCGTCGAAGACCCGACGGGTCAGGATCATCCCCACCCGGGCCAAGCCCACGCCGAGGACCACCGACACCACGACATAGGCCACGGCCATCGCGCCATGACCGGTGCGCAACAGTTCCGCCATCTCCACCGAGAAGGCGGAGAAGGTGGTGAGTCCCCCGAGCAACCCGGTCCCGAGGAGCGCGGCTCCGACCGGTCGAGGCCGGTCGGGATCGAGGAAGACCACCGCCACCACGCCGATGGCGACGGCACCGATCATGTTGACGAGGAACGTGGCCGTCGGGAACGACCCCTCGCTCACCGGGAGGGCCGCGGTCACCCCCCAACGGATCCAGGTCCCGAGCACCCCACCGACGGCGACGGCCGCGAGACGGCGCGAGATCACCGTCCGATCGACGTCGCACCCCGGAAGTAGGGCAGCAACACCTCGGGCAGTCGCACCGTTCCGTCGGGCTGACGATGCGTCTCGACCACCGCCGCCCAGACTCTCGGCACGGCCAGCGCCGACCCATTGAGCGTGTGCACCGTCTCGTTGCCCTTGCCGCCCTCGGGCTTGAACCGGATGTTGGCTCGGCGGGCCTGATAGTCGCTGAACCAGGACACCGATGACACCTCGAGCCACTGATCGACGCCGGGCGCATACACCTCGATGTCGAACGTGCGAGCCGACGAGTTGCCGAGATCACCGGCGCACAGATCGAGCACTCGGTAGGTGAGACCGAGATCGGTGATCAGACCCTCGGCCCGGGCCAGCAGTTCGGCATGGACATCGGCCGCCTGCTCGGGAGTGGCGTAGGCCAGGATCTCGACCTTGTCGAACTCGTGCACGCGCAGCAGTCCGCGTGTGTCGCGCCCGGCCGAACCGGCCTCGCGACGGAAGCATGCTGTCTGCGCCATCACTCGCATCGGCAGATCCGCACCACGCAGGATCTCGTCCCGCGCCAACGACGTGAGCGGTACCTCGGCCGTGGGAATGGCCCACAGATCGTCGCGCTCGAGGTGATAGGCGTCGTCGATGAACTTGGGGAGGTGACCGGTACTGACCATGGTGTCGGTGAGCACCACGGTGGGCGGGCGCACCTCCTCGAAGGCATCGGCGTTGCGATCGAGTGCGACCTGGCACAGGGCGCGCGACAGGGTCGCCCCGGCGCCGCGGAACATGGTGAACATGGCACCCGACATGCGCACGGCCCGTTCGAGATCCAGGATGCCGAGTGCGGTGCCGATGTCCCAATGGGGCACGCGCTGATGTTCGGACCAGACCGACGGATCGTCACCCGGTCCCACCCGCTTGATCTCGACGTTGTCCTCGGCGCCGGAGCCGTCGGGTGCATCGGAGGAGGGGAGATTGGGAATCACCAGCAACAGGTCGCGGATGCGGGCCAACAGGTCCTCGGCCGAGGCCGCCATGGCCCGCTCCTGCTCACCGATGGCCCGGCTCTCCTCCTGCAGCGCTTCGGCACCCGTGACGTCACCGTCGCGGCGCAACACCCCCACCTGCTTCGAGAGTTCGTTGACCCGGGCCCGCAACTCGTCACGAGCCGACTGCACCAGTCGATGCTCCTCGTCGAGCACGGCCACCCGGTCGACCTCGACCAGAACCTCGGCATCACCCCGACGAGCCAGCGCAGTACGCACACCATCGAGGTCGGTCCGGATGCGACGCAGGTCGATCACGGTGCTGAACCGTAGTCGTCGGCCCGGTAGCGTCCGATCGTGGATTCCGGTGACGTGGCCATCGAGGTCGACGGGCTCGTCGTCCGCTACGGCGAGCGCGTCGCCGTCGACCATCTGTCCTTCACTGCCGCTCGGGGTTCAGTGACAGCGCTGCTCGGTCCCAACGGAGCGGGCAAGACCAGCACGGTGGAGACGCTCGAGGGGTATCGCCGGCCCGATGCGGGCACGGTCCGGGTGCTGGGACTCGATCCGGTCGAACAGCACGCTGTGCTCACACCCCGCATCGGCGCGATGCTCCAGTCCGGCGGTGTGTACTCGGGCATCCGACCTGTCGAGGTCCTGCGTCTGTTCGCCTCCTACTACGACGACCCCCTCGACCCGCACGAACTGCTCGACCTGGTCGGTCTGTCCGAACTCACCCGTTCCACGTGGCGATCGCTGTCGGGGGGTGAGCAGCAACGACTGTCGCTGGCGCTGGCACTGGTCGGACGGCCCGAGGTCGCCTTCCTCGACGAGCCGACGGCCGGTGTCGACCCCGCCGGTCGACAAGTGATCCGGCGCATCATCACCGACCTGCGCGATCGAGGCGTGACGGTGCTGTTGACCAGCCACGATCTCGACGAGGTCGAGCGTCTCGCCGACCACGTCGTCATCATCGACCGAGGCGTGGTGTTGGCCGAGGGCGCGCCGACGGAACTGGCGAGGTCGGGAGGCGGTGACGATCTTCGCTTCGGAGCCCCAGCGGGACTCGACACCGAGGCACTCTCCGCTCGCCTCGGTGTCGGCGTGGTGGAGGTCACCCCCGGGGAGTACCGGGTCGGAGGTCCGGGAACCCCAGCCGTGATCGCTGCGCTCACAGGTTGGCTGGCCGAGCAGGATCTCCCGCTGGCGGATCTGCGCGCCGGTCGTCAACGACTGGAGGATGTCTTCCTCCGTCTCACCGAGGACAACGCAGCGTCGGTCTCGCCAACGGCCGAGGCCGCTCCTTCGTCGCGTCGTCGGAGGTCACGGCGGTGAGGGCGTTCACGGCACAGACCCGAACCGAGTTGCTGCTGAGTCTGCGCAACGGCGAGCAGTTGCTGGTGAGCCTCGTCATCCCGCTGTTGCTGCTGGTGTTCTTCTCGTCGGTTGACGTGTTGCCGGTTCCCGACGGTGTGGCCGAACGAGTCGACTTCCTCGCGCCGGGCATCCTCGCCCTGGCGGTGATGTCGAGCGCCATGGTGAGCCTCGGCATCGGGACCGGTTTCGAGCGGCAGTACCACGTGCTGAAGCGGCTCGGTGCCACGCCGTTGGGGCGCGGCCGATGGGTGGCGGCCAAGATCGCCCTCGTCCTGGCACTGCTGGTGATCCAGAGTGCCGTCATCATCGGGGTGGCCGTCCTCCTCGGATGGAACCCGAGCGGCACGCCGTGGTTGGCGCCGATCGCCATCCTCCTCGGTGCCGCCGCCTTCGCCGGCATCGGTCTGCTCCTGGCCGGCACGCTGCGCGGCACACTCACCCTCGCCGTGGCCAACGGTCTCTATCTCGTCCTTCTCCTGCTGGGCGGCATGATCGTGCCGTTCGAGGAGATGCCCGGCGCGATCGGCGTCATCGGCGAATACTCCCCCGCCGGAGCACTGAGTCAGGTGCTCCAGACGTGTCTGCGCGACGGTTCCCCGGCTGCAGGGCGTTCGTGGGCCGTGCTGGTCGTCTGGGCGCTGGCCATGCCGGCGTTGACGATCAGGTACTTCCGCTGGGATTGACCGGATCGGCTGCCGGCGTGGGTGCGGCCACGGGTGACGCAGTCAGCCCGCCACGCTCACCCTCTTCCCACTCGAGGATCTCGCGCTCCGACAGCACCAGTCCACGTCGGTCGGCCTCGAGATGGCGAGCGGCCCACTTGAAGAACATGATGGCGATGATGACCCAGAGGAAGACTGCTTCGAGGAGCTTCATCATCAGCCCGGCCGCGATCTGATCGCTCATGACCGAGATGCCCCACAAGCGAACGGGCTGGTCGTACACCGGATAGGCCGGTGTGGAGGCGTTGGCCAGCCATTGGGCGGGCAACGTGGGGACGATCGACTGCGCGAACAGATAGGCCATCTGCGCAGGGATCGACATACGCAATTCGGGCCACGGCCCGCACACCGGGGTCCACATCAACAGAGCCGTCAACACGAAGATGACGTGGGCCGAGAAATGGACCGGTCCGTTCACCGCTGCGGTGTCGACGAACGGCGGCCAGTGGGTGAAGAGGTTCCAGGCATTGAAGATCCCCCAGGCCAGGATCGGCTTGGCCAGGAAACGGATGACACGCCACGCACGACCACCCGAGCGCACGACCAACTCGGCCAGCCATGGCGGACACGAGATCAGGAACAATGGAGGGACCACCAGGGTCAGCACCATGTGCTGCAACATGTGCGCCGAGTAGAGGCGCTGTTCGGCGACGTCGTGGATGGGCCACACCGACACCAGCATCATGAACCCGATGGCCAACCAGAAGGAGACGACCTGACGGGTCGAGACGACTTCGGTGCCCGCGGGCACCACCTTGGGGCCGATCACCTTGGCGATGTAGACGCCGGCCACGGCGATAGCGACCCCCAGACCCCACACCTCCCAATGGGCGGAGAACGAGGGCATGGCGCTGACGATCACGAGTCCATCATGCCCATGAGATCGACCCACCGACAACGCAGCGGATCACGGAACCGGGATCAGATGTGCTGGCCCGACCAGAAGATCCGGAACGTGAACAACATGATCAGGTACACGAAGCACGCCAGCACGAGGCCGGTGTAGAAGATCCGGGTCAGGATCGGCTTGTCGAACTTCAGGTGCATGAACACGTAGGCGATGGTGAAGAACTTGACCGCCATCATGAGCATGAGGGCAACGATCACCAGATCGCCGCTCCACGCTGGGAAATCGGGGAAGGCGTAGGTCAGGACCTCGACCACGGTGATGAGGGCGAGGAAGATCGCCGTGTACACGTAGACCCGGTCACGGGAGTAGTCCTTGACCGCACCGTCGAGGACCTCGGTGGGCACGTCATCGTGGGAGGTGATGCTCATCGGGTTCGCTCCTCGATGATCAGGGGATCAGGTAGACGATGGCGAAGATGACGACCCACACCACGTCGACGAAGTGCCAGTAGAGACCCACGATCTCAACCGTCTCCGACCGGTGCTCGGGCAACTTGCCTCGCAACGACAGGACGATCAACGAGACCAGCATGATGATGCCGACGGTCACGTGGACGCCGTGGAAACCGGTGAGGGTGTAGAAGGCCGAGCTGAATCGGCTGGTGGTGAAGCCGAGGCCCTCTCGCACGAACACCGTGAACTCGTAGATCTGACCGGCGATGAATGTGCCGCCGAGCAACGCCGTGGCCGTCAACCACACCCGCATCCGCTGGTGTTCGGCCCGCTCAATGGCCGAGACGGCCAGCACCATGGTGAGCGACGACATGAGCAGCACGAACGACGAGGTCGACGTGAAGGGGATGTCGTAGATCTCATGCGGCGTGGGGCCTTCGAGCGGGTTCTTGTAGAGCAGGTAGGTGGTGATCAGGCCACCGAACAGCAGACACTCGGACGCCAGGAACAGCCACATGCCCAGCTTGGTGTTGGAGATGCCGGTGTTCGTGTCGTGCTCGATGTGCGCATGAGGCGCATGGGCGTCCGCGCTCTCGAGCGTGGGTCGGGAGGTGAGGGTCTCAGCCAACGGTCTCAACCTCCTTGGCCTCCGACTCGGCCGCCGCCGGCAACGCCGATGCACCACCGTCGGAGGCGTGGTCGGCCGGGCCGTGATCGTCATGGGCCAGATCGGGATCGTCCGGCGGCTCCATGGCCCAGCCGTAGATGCCACCGACCACGATGATCCCACCGACCAGCGCCAACCACAGGCTGAAGATCATGCCGTAGGCGACGATGGGCAGGCCGAAGGCGACCACGATGGGCCAGTACGATGGAGAGGGAAGGTGCACGCCCTTGCCGTCGGTCAGGGGCTGACACGCCTCTTCGTCCGACGCGAACCGCACCAGCTTGTGATCGGCGGTCTCGCCGTACTTGCGGTACCAGAAGTCGTCGACCCGAGTGATGGTGGGGATCGGATCGAAGTTGTAGGCCGGCGTCGGCGACGGGACCATCCATTCGATGGTGCGCGCATCCCACGGATCGGGCCCGACCGGGGGAAGGCTCCTCGCCTTGCTCCGGCTGTAGAAGATGTTGAAGACGAACAGGGCCACGCTGGCCGCGAGGAGGAATGCGCCGATGGTGGCCACCTTGTTCCACAACTCAAAGCCGTAGCCCGCGTCGTAGGTGTAGATGCGTCGGCTCATGCCCTGCAGGCCGAGCACGTGCATGGGCGCGAAGGTCAGGTTGAAGCCGAGCAGCATCAACCAGAAGTTCGTCTTCCCCAGACTCTCGTTCAGCATGTAGCCGAAGGCCTTGGGCCAGTAGAAGTACATGCCGGCGACGAATCCGAAGAAGGCACCGCCGAAGAGCACGTAGTGGAAGTGGGCCACGATGAAGTAGGTGTCGGTCTGCTGGGTGTCCATCGGGGCCACCGAGTGCATGACGCCCGAGAGACCGCCGATGGTGAACATCGTGATCAGGCCGATGGAGAACAGCATCGGGGCCGTGAACCGCAATTTGCCGCCCCACATGGTGGCCAGCCAGTTGAGGATCTTCACGCCGGTCGGCACGGCGATGAACATCGTGGCCAGTGAGAAGGCCGTCACGGAGATCGGACCGATACCGGAGACGAACATGTGATGGGCCCACACGCCCCAGCCCATGAAGCCGATGGCGATGCCCGAGAACACGATGAACGGGTACCCGAAGATCGGCTTGCGGGAGAAGACAGGGAGGATGTCGGACACCAGACCGAAGGCCGGGAGGATCATCAGGTACACCTCGGGGTGACCGAAGATCCAGAACAGGTGCTCCCACAACAACGGACTCGCGCCCTTGGCCACGTTGAAGAAGTTGGCGTCGAACAGGCGGTCGAGCATGAGCAGGACCTGGGCCGAGGTGAGCACCGGGATGGCGAACAACAGCAGGAACATCGACACCAGGGCCATCCACGTGAAGATCGGCATCCGCATAAGCGTCATTCCCGGAGCCCGCATGTTGAGCACGGTCACGATGAGGTTCACCGCACCCGTCAACGAGGCGATACCGGTGATGATGAGGCCGAAGTTCCAGAAATCGATGCCGTGGGTCGGGGAGAAGATCACGCCGCTGTTGGGGGCGTACATGAACCAGCCGCCGTCGGCGCCACCACCCAGCAGCCAGCTGGAGTTCAGGAAGATGCCACCGCCCAGGAAGCACCAGAAGCTGAAGGCATTGATGCGCGGGAAGGCGACGTCACGAGCACCGATCTGCAACGGGATCAGGTAGTTGGCGAACGCCGCACCGATCGGCATGACGACGAGGAACACCATCGTCGTGCCGTGCATCGTGTACACCTGATTGTAGAGATCAGCCGAGAGCAACGAACCACGCGGTGCCCACAACTGAGCCCGGATCAGCAGCGCCTCGAAGCCACCGATGGCCAGGAAGAAGATGGCCGCTGCGCCGTACATGATGCCGATCTTCTTGTGATCGACGGTGGTGATCCACGACCGCCAGCCCGTCGACGCGGTCGGGCGCGTGAACACACCGGCCGGCGAATAGTCCGGCGTCGTGTCACCGGCCTCGAGGGCGAGTGGGCGTTCTTCAGTAAGTGCCATGTCCTGCTCCCGGGAGGGCGTAGCCAGTGGTCATCATCGGTCAGTTCAGTGTCTCGAGGAAGGCGACGAGTTGGTCGATCTGCTCCTCGGTGAGACCGAGGGCCGGCATGCCGCGCCCGCCCTGCGGATACATCGGCTTGAGGGCGGGCGCATTGCGCAACCACGCCTCCAGCGTCACCCGGTTGACCCGCGAGGTGTCGACCTTTCCGCCGAGCAGCGCAGCGCCGGGATCGCCGGCCTCGGCCACATCGGCCGGATCGCCGGGAGTGCCATCGGGATTGACCGGGTCGTAGAGGTTGAAGATCGAACCGGCGAAGGTGCCACGGGTCATGAGGTGCGTGAGGTTCGGAGCGACCCCGGCCACGAGCGGCGGCCCGTTCTCCTTCATCTTGACGTCGTTGATCCCGTTGATCACATGGCACTGGGCGCACAGCGCCTGCCAGACCTTGCGGCCCTCCTTGGCCACCGGGTCGGTGGGCTCGGCCGCCTTGTCGGTCTGCTGGTTGGCGACCCATGTGCTGAAGTCACTTGCGGGGATCGCCCGCACGAGCATGCGCATGTTGGCGTGGGAGAGACCACAGAACTCGGTGCACTGGCCGCGGAACCAGCCGACGTCATCGGCCTGCAACTTCCACGGGGACTTCATGCCGGGCACGGCATCGCGTTTGCCGTTCAGTCCGGGGATCCAGAACGAATGGATCACATCGTTCGACGTGGTGGTGAGTTGGATCGGTCGGCCGACCGGGATGACCATCTCGGTGGAGGTGACGATGTCGCGCGGGCCATCGAACTTGCCGTCGTCGTCGATGTCGTAGCGGTACTGCCACCACCACTGCTGACCGGCGACTTCGACCTTGATGGCGTTTTCCTCGGTCTTGTTGAGATCGATGATCCCGATCACGGTGCCGACACCGATGCCCGCGAGGATCAGCGCCGGGAGGATCGTCCAACCGATCTCCAACGGAGTGTTGCCATGGAGCTGGTTCGGGAACTCCTCGGGATCGTCACCGTCGCGTTCGCGGAACCGACGAGCGATGTAGAGCGCGGCCACCATCACCAGGACGAAGACGACCGCAGCAATGGACGTCACCGGGATGAGCAGGTTCTGGATCGTCTGTGCCGACGGACCCTTGGGCGTGAGGGTGGTGAGTTGCTTTCCGTCATTGAAGAAGCTGTCGACGATCAACGCAGTGAACAGCACCACGACGGCGATGAGCACGACAGCGCCGAACAGGCGGACGAGACGGGGAGTGCGGTGCATCTACGCTCCTCGAACGGCGGATTGCGGTCCGCGACGATGGGGGAAGCCGGCGATAAGCGTCATGCGCCCACTCCGATCGACGGAGCCGATGACGCAACCGCCGCTGCGCCCTCGGACGAGTGGTGCTCGATCTCGCGCTCACCGGCCAGGGCAGCGGCGATACCGGCGGCGATGATGGCGATGGCGGCGAGGATCACCAGCACGGTGGTCAGGACCTTCGACACCTGCGGCTTGAGCGCCAGAAGGACACACACTAGGAAGAAGAGCAGCGCCACGAGTCCGAAGATCCACACCGACGCCGTCTTGGACACCGTGAGCAGCACGCGGGAGAGGCCGATGGCGATGATGGCCACGGTCACGATGGAGATGACCGGCACGCGCAGGGGATCGATGAAGCGGTGGTAGAGGCCGATGTTGGCCCCGGCATCTCCCGTCGCATGCTCGGCCCAGGTGCGCAGCGTCCACACGAAGGCGATGCACACGGCAACGGCGATCGCCGAGATGGTCATCCAACGCGTGCCCGTGGCGAGGCCGATGAGGAAGAACACGGTGGCGAGGGCGGTCAGGGCGGGGAGGTAATTGACGCCCACCGGGGCCGGGACCACCGGTGCGGACTCGGTGTGCACGACCTGGGCCTGTGCCGCCGGATCGGCATCGCGGAAGGCGATGAGGATCCCGGCGAGGAACCCGGACGCTGCCGCGAGCCCGACGAAGAACGTGTAGGCGAAGTGATTGCCCACACCGCCCTTCCATCCCAGCGAGATCGGGCCGAGCACACGATCGACCAGCGCACCCTCGCCACTGGTGATGCCGACGGCCACGCCGGCGACGACGGCGAAGACGCAGAGGCCGGCGAAGAACTTGAAGGCGGGGGTGAACATCCGAGTCGTGAGCATCGTCCCTACTTCGTCACGTAGATGATGATCCAGATGAGCGCGTACACGAACACCATGGTGTGCCAGTAGATAGCGGCCGCCGTGACGCCGTCGTGCTGACGCGAATCGAACTGACCCCCGAGGGCCCGCAAGGCCATGAGGGCGACGAAGACCATCGCGACGATCAGCATGATCATGTGACCGGCGGTGATCGTGTAGATGAGCACTCCCTGGACGCCACCGGCCACGTCGAGCTTCATGAGGGTCCACAGATAGGTGGTCATCACGATCGACGCCGCGCCCATCGCCAAGGTGAGCCCGAACGCCAGGAACGCGTTCTGCCGGTCGTTGTGGGCGATGGCGTTCACCGCCCACTGGATGGTCACCACCGACAGCAACAGCGTCATGAAGATCGTGTTGGGCTGCGGGAGCGGGATCACCACGCCTTGCGGGAGCCAGGCCGAGCCGGTGGCGATCACCTCGGTGCGAGCGAGCAGATAGACGCCCAATGCCGCCACGAACAACATGAATGAGGCCGCCGCTGCGAAGGAGGTAGCCACCAACAGCACCCGGGGACGCTCGACCGGCGGAGCGGGAGGAAGCAGGTGGGTCGTCATCGCTCAGGCCTCCTCGTCGAGCAGTGGTTCGGGCGAATGGACGACCGGGAGGTCACCCAGAACGTGATCCCCGGGAGGGGATGCGTACTTCCATTCGAGAGTCTGCCCGGTGCCCCAAGCATCGGCACCGGCCTCAGCGGCTCCGTGACGAGTGCCACTGAGCAGACCGAGCAGGGCCAGCACCAGTCCGAGGGCGAGGATCCCCGCCCCGACCACCGAGATCCAGGTGAGCGCATCGAGCAGATCGGCGATTCCCGAGAACTTCGTCTCGAAGCCGGCCACCACCAGCGATGCTCCGGCGAGGACGCCGCCGACGAGCATCAGAGGCGTTCCGAGCTTGGCCGGGGCGTCGGACGGCATGCGCCCGGTCATCTTGGGCGACCAATAGGCGACGCCGGCCGCCGCCATGGTGAGTCCGGCGGCGACGACGAGGGCGAACTGGCCGACCTCGGCGGAGCCCGAACCACGAAGGTCGAGCGGCGTGATGGCGAGGAGCGCACCGGCTACCACGGCCAGCAGCAGCACCAGCATGGAGACCAGCGCCAGACCCAGCGCCCCGCGCAGCGCCGGCCGACCCTTGCGGAGCGCCGTGGCCAGACCGCCGAGCAGCAACAGGACGGGGAGGACCTGGGCCACCGAGATGACCTGCCACACCAACTGCTCGGAGGCGTCAGGGAAGAGGACGGGCTGGGCCCAGGCGCCGATGCCGAGCACGGCGAAGGCCCCGATACCGACGAGGAAGAGTCCCCGACGTTCCAGACGGGTACCGGTGAAGGTGGCCACCACATCGGCCACGATCCCGAGTCCGGGCACCACGAACGCATAGATCTGCGGTTGCTGGAGGATCCATGCCACCTGTGCGAACTGACCCTGCGAACCGCTCAGCGAACCGTCGCCGTAGCGCAGGTCGACCCACATGAGCAGGAGATTGGCGGCGAGGACCGGCAGGGTGAGGACCCACACCGCACCGCCGGCGAGCAGCGCGAAGGTGGTCATGGGGACCCGGTCCAGCGTCATGCCCGGTGCCCGCAGTCCGATGGCGGTGGAGAGGACACACACCGTTCCGAGGAGCAGAGCGAGGATCAGGCCGAGGACCGACAACAGGCCGAGACTCACAGCCTCGGGTCGACCGCCGCCGAACCCGCCGTCGATGGAGGCGGCGACGATGAACAAGCCTGAGCTCAACAGCCAGGTCCACAGCCCGGCCGCTGCCGCACGGGGGAAGGCGATCGTGCGGGCGCCGACCTGCAGGGGCACCACGTAGGTTCCGATGCCCAGGAAGAGGGGTACGAGCACCAGCAGGACGAGGCCGAGGGCCGAGGTCTGGAACACCTGCTCGGCCACGGAGTCGGAAAGGAACGACCCGGTCGCGCCGTGGATCCCTGTCAGCGCCCACCCGACCAGTCCGGCCACGCCGAACAGGATCGAGGCGAGGATGTACACGACGCCGACGACGGTGTGCTCGCCCGTGCCGAGGAAGGACACGGGCGCAGGGACGAGCGGAGAGGCCACGGCGAGGTCGGTGCCGGTCTCCTCTCGGGTTTCGGTGATCGCCATGTTCGTTGTGGACCGTTCTCTGAAGGATCGTTCGTGCTGTTGCGAGAACCCTCTGGTGCCCAGTCCGTCGAGCGCGACCTCGTTCGGCGGGACAAAGCAGTTCTCACCCTACACAGGCCCGGAGAGCCGATCGAAACCCTCAGATCGCCGGTTGGACTCAGATCCCCCAGCGGACGAGGACATCGAGTGCCATCGACGCGAACAGCAGGGTCACCCAGGTGATGGAGAAGGTGAACAACCGCATGGCCCGGGCCGTGGTGGGATCCCGGAACAACCTCACGGCCAGTCCGGTGAAGGCGGCACCGAGGACGATGGCGGAGACTCCATAGATCCATCCCATGTCGGCCACGGGCCAGAACACGAGGGCCAGGGCCCACACCACCAGCGTGTAGACGAGGATCTGGATGGTGGTCTCCCGTCGGGAGGCCACCGACGGGAGCATGGGGACCTCGGCGGCGGCGTAGTCATCGGCGTACCGGATGGCCAGCGCCCAGAAGTGCGGTGGGGTCCAGAAGAAGATGATGGCGAAGCCCACCACAGGGGCCCAGGACAGCGAGTCGGCCACCGCCGACCACCCGATGAGCACGGGCGCCGCACCCGCAGCGCCACCGATCACGATGTTCGAGCGAGAGGTCCGCTTCAACCACAGCGTGTACACGAACACGTAGAACAGGCAGGCGGCGACGGCCAGTGCCGCACTCAGCAGGTTCACCAAAACCCACAGCCAGACGAAGGCGACGACCTCGAGGCCGATGGCGAACACGAGCGCGTTGCGGGGCTCGAGGACTCCGGTCACCAATGGGCGATTCCGGGTCCGCTGCATCACGGCATCGATGTCACGATCCACCACCATGTTGATGGCGTTCGCCCCGCCCGCCGACATCGTGCCTCCCACCACCGTGGCCACCATCAGCCACACCGAGGGAAGACCCCGCTCGGCGACGATCATCATCGGCACCGTGGTGATCAGCAACAACTCGATGATGCGGGGCTTGGTCAGGGCCACGTAACCCTTCAGTCGCGCCGAGAGGGGATGCTGCGCGACCGTTGCCATCGCTCGGATGCTAGAGGCGGCCCACCACGACCCGGCAATCGGGTCCTCAACCGTGTACTGCATCGACCGGCGCTTTGGGGTCGCCGGAAGGCTCCCGTACCATCAGGCCGTGCGACTCCCCCGGGTCTCCCCTCGCGCCTACCGGCGCATCACGCTGCTGGCGCTTTGCGCGCAAGTGTTCATCATGGTGACGGGCGCAGCCGTGCGGCTCACGGGGTCGGGGCTCGGCTGTTCCGATTGGCCGAAATGTGAGCAGGACCAGCTCGTCGCGCCCCTCGAGTACCACGCCATGATCGAATTCCTGAACCGGACGATCACGGGTCTCGTCTCGGTGGCGGTCATCGCCGCCGTGCTCGGTTCGCTCCTGCGGTCACCGCGACGCTCGGACCTCACCTGGTGGTCGCTCGGGTTGGTGGCCGGCGTCATCGGGCAGATCATCCTCGGCGGCCTCACCGTGCTGTTCGAGTTGCACCCACCGTTCGTCATCGCCCACTTCCTGCTGTCGATCGTGCTGGTGTGGAACTCGTATGTGCTCTTCGTGCGGGCGGGCCATGCCGAGGGACCGGCACTACCCGCCGTGGCCCCCGTCGTCCGTCGGCTCGGTCGGGCACTGGTGGTGCTCGCCGGACTGGCCCTGTTCACCGGCACCATCGTCACCGGAGCCGGACCCCACGGGGGCGACGAGACGGTGGAGCGGCTCCCGCTGGAACTGGTGGCGGTCGTGCGGGTGCACAGCCTCACGGTGTGGGCGTTCCTGGCACTCGCTGTCGTCACACTCGGGGTGCTCGGTCGGCGGGGCGCACCCCGAGACGTCGACCTGCGGGCCAAGGCGTTGGTGGCGGCGATCTGTGTGCAGGGCGCGATCGGCTACATCCAGTACTTCACCGACGTCCCGCCGGCCCTGGTGCTGGTCCATGTGTTCGGCAGCATCATGGTGTGGCTCGCCGTGCTCTCGTTCGACCTCTCACTCACGGCTCGACCACTCGAGCGCGAGGAGCGGCCCACCGAGACCCAGCCTGAGAGGGTCACCACGTCGTGAGCACGACTGCGCCGGTCGAGATCGGTGAGCCGAGCACCGACGATCTGCCCAGCGTCGACCGGCCATGGATCGTGCTGGTGTGGGACGACCCGATCAATCTCATGACCTACGTCACGTTCGTGCTGCAGAAACTGTTCGGTTACAGCCGCGAGAAGGCGGAGTCGTTGATGCTGCAAGTACACCACGAAGGCCGGGCCGTGGTGTCGAGTGGCTCACGGGAGAAGGTCGAACTCGACGTGTTCCGTCTGCACGAGCATGGTCTGTGGGCGACCATGCAACAGGACTGAGACCGCCGATGGGTCTGTTCCGCCGCACCATCCGGGCCAAGGGCCCCGACCGATTCCTCGTCGACCTCCCCGACGAACTCCGTGAGGTCCTGGCCGAGGTCTGCGTCGAGATCGTCGAGCTACTCGACGGGGACGACGTCACCGAACATCCCGCACTCCGACGCGTCTTCCCTCCGGCCAGCCCCGACGATCGGGAGGTGCAGGACGCGTACCGAGAACTGGTGGGTAGCGAACTGCTCCGCTCACGTCGTGCGGCACTCGGACGCATCGCCGCCACCGCTCGTGACACCGAACTGGACCGGGTCACCATGGAGACATGGATGACCGGACTCAACACCGTTCGCCTCGTTCTCGGTACGCGACTCGAGGTGGACGGTGAGACGATGCCCGAGCTGGCTCCCGACGATCCGGACCTGCCGGCGTGGGCGCTCTACGAGTTCCTCGGCGCAATGGTCGGCTGGATCGTCGACGCCCTGGCTCGGACCGCCGACTGATCTGAGAGCGGTGGGCTTGGGAGCGATCCCGAGGTGGCTGCTAGGGTCCCGGAGCCCTCGCGGCGACAAGAGCCCCCATCGTCCAGCGGCCTAGGACGCCTGCCTTTCACGCAGGTAACACGGGTTCGAATCCCGTTGGGGGTGCGCAGTGCAAGCCAGTTCGTGGTCCCGTGGTGCAGTTTGGAGTGCACGCCGGCCTGTCAAGCCGGAGGTCGCGGGTTCAAATCCCGTCGGGACCGCCAACGCAGCCACCGCATGGTGCTGCGGCCGAACCGGGCTCCGGCCCGGACTGCCCGGACCTCCGGGCGCCACGGTCGGGTAGCTCAGTCGGCAGAGCGACCGCCTGAAAAGCGGTAGGTCACCGGATCGACGCCGGTCCCGACCACACGAGAAGGGCCCGGGCACTCGCCCGGGCCCTTCGCAGTGACGGGACGCGTTCACCGGGTCGCATCGGGGTCGGGACGTAGAGCCGGGAGGTGCGAACGAAGCCCTCCGCCACGGCTGCGGAACATCAGCGTGAGAAGGCCTCGCGCAGGGCCGCCGCCACCTGATCCTGAGCCTGCGATGCCACGTCGATCGCCGCATCCATGGAGAAGAACCCGTGGAACATCGACTGGTACTCGCAGTGGTCGACCTCGACACCGGCCGCCTCGAGCGCCCGGGCGTACTCGTTGCCCTGATCGCGCAGCGGATCGAATCCCGCGGTGACCACCACGGCCGGCGGCGCGCCAGCCAGATCGGCCCGCAGGGGCGAATACCGGGGGTCGTCGAGATCCGACTCGTCGATCACGTAGTGCCCATGGAACCAGTCCATCGCCTCGCGGGTGAGCAGGTAGCCCTCGGCATTCTCCGACATCGACGGTCGATCGCACCGACCGTCGGTCACCGGATAGATCAGCGCCTGCTGGATCACCTCGACGTGATCGACGTCGCGGGACAGGTTGGCCACCACTGCAGCGAGGTTGCCCCCGGCGCTGTCACCGGCCACGGCCAGTCGAGTCGGATCGACATCGATCTCGGCGGCGTTGGTGGCCACCCACTCGGTCGCCGCCCACGCATCATCGACCGCGGCGGGGAACTTCGCCTCGGGAGCGAGTCGGTAATCGACGGCCACCACCACACACTCGGCCTTGGTGGCGATCACCCGGCAGCAGTGATCGTGCGACTCCAGATCACCGATCACCCAGCCACCACCGTGGAAGAACACCACGACCGGCAACGTGCCGGCCGACGGTCGGTAGATGCGGATGGGGATCTCGCCCTCGGGTCCTTCGATGGTGCGGTCGGTGATCGACAGCAACTGCACCGGGCTGGGCATGGCCGACATGGCCATGCGCTCGCGCAGTTCGGTCGGAGTGAAACCGCTGAACGAGAAACCGGAATCGGCCATCAGGTCGATGACCATCTGCGCCTGCGGATCGAGTGCCACGTCGCCCCCCTGGACGGTCGTATCGGTGTGGACCGACACCTTGTCACAGGCGCGGGGAAGATGCCGAGGCGCCGGCGGGTCAGAGACCGAGGATCGACGGCACCTGCGCGTGATCGTCCACGACCACATCGGCCTCCGGGCCATGCGACGGATCGTCATCGGTGACACCCCGGTACCGCAGTGAGAGCATCCCCATCCCGAGTGCGCCGGCGACGTCGGTCCGGCGGAGATCCCCGATGTGCGCGGCCTCGACGGGATCGATCCCACCGAGTCCGGACAACGCGTGCTCGAAGATGGCCGCATGGGGCTTGTACACGCCGACCTCGTCGGAGAACGACCAGTGGTCGAACAACCCGAGCACTCCGTGTCGCTCGAGATAGTGCCGGAGCACGACCGACGGCGTCAGTCCGACGTCGCACACGATCCCGACTCGCAGGCCAGCGGCACGCACCTGCTCGATGGTGGCCACGAGATTGTCGGTGAGGAGCAGATCCATCGACTGCGGCGCCGTCACGTAGGCCTCGATCACTTCGCGCCGGACATCGTCGTCGGTGTGACCGAGCACCTCGAGCACGGTCTCGGCCGCGTGATGCCCCGTGAACTGCTCACCGAGGGCCCATGACGCGTCGAAGCGATTCCATGCCTCGTCGAAGGCCCCGTCGATCTGATCGTGATCGACGGACAAACCACGGGTCTCGAGCACTTCGGCGATGGCCAGACGTCGGCGCCGACGAGTGGCCGGGGTGTCGGCCCGGACGATCGTGTCCCAGAAGTCGAAGGTGATCGCCCGGATCGCCACCGACTCAGCGCTTCCGGATGACCCCGTCGCGCACGGCGGCCTCGGCGGCCGCGGCGGCCACCAGCGGTGCGATGCGCTTGTCGAACACCGACGGGATCACATGGTCAGGCGCCAGTTCGGCCGGCGACACCGCCGAAGCGATGGCATGGGCAGCAGCGACCTTCATGCCCTCGGTGATCTGCGTGGCATCGGCATCGAGGGCACCCCGGAAGATCCCCGGGAAGGCCAGCACGTTGTTGATCTGGTTGGGGAAGTCGCTGCGACCCGTGGCCATCACCGCTACGGCACCGGCCGCTTCCTCGGGCCTGATCTCCGGGTCGGGATTGGCCATGGCGAACACGATCGGATCCGGGGCCATGGTCAGCACGGCGGCGCGGTCGATCAGGTTCGGACCGCTCACGCCGATGAACACGTCCGAACCCGGCATGATCGAAGCCAGGTCACCCTTGCGACCGTCGGGATTGGTGTTCTCCGCGAACCACTGCTTGGCCACGTTGAGGTTGCTGCGACCTTCGTAGACCGCGCCCTCCCGGTCGACGCCGATGATGTTGCGCACGCCGACGTCCATGAGGATCTTGGAGATGGCCACACCGGCTGCACCCACGCCGGCGATGACGATGGTGAGGTCCTCGTAGCGCTTGTGGACGATCTTGAGCGAGTTCTCCAGCGCGGCGAGCGTGACGACCGCCGTGCCGTGTTGGTCGTCGTGGAACACCGGGATGTCGAGGATCTCCTTGAGACGGTCCTCGACCTCGAAGCACACCGGAGCGGCGATGTCCTCGAGGTTGATGCCGCCGAACGACGGGGCGATGTTCTTGACCGTGGCCACGATCTCATCGGGGTCCTTCGTGTCGAGACAGATGGCGACCGCATCGACGCCAGCGAACTCCTTGAACAGGAGCGCCTTGCCCTCCATCACCGGCATGGCTCCGAGCGGACCGATGTCGCCGAGACCCAACACTGCGGTGCCGTCGCTCACCACGGCGACGGTGTTCTTGCGCACCGTCAGTTCGTGCGAGAGATGGGGATCGGCCTCGATCGCCTTGCACACCCGGGCCACGCCCGGCGTGTAGGCCATCGACAGGTCGTCGCGATCGTTGACCGCGATGCGGCTGACCACATGCACCTTGCCACCGGCGTGCAGGGCGAAGGTGCGGTCCTCCCACTCCAGCAGTTCGATCCCGTCGACGTCGCGCACGGCGTCGAGCACCTTCTGCTGATGCGCTTCGCTCGAGCAGTTGACCACGACGTTGGCGTCGAGTGATTCCTTCTTGGCCTCGAAGCCCTCGAGGGACCAGATGTTCCCCCCCACCGCACCGATGGCGGTGGCGAGACGTCCGAGGGCGCCGGGCTCGTTGCCGAGTCGGACACGGAGGCTGATGCTGAAGGCGGCAGTGGTGCTCTCTGACATAGGCGGCGCACGCTACCGGCGGTCGGTCGACCGCACCCAATGCGTCAGGCGCCCTCGTAGTCGAAGCCCAACTCGGGGGCGGTGACCAGCGCCCGGAACTCGATGCCCTCGGCCGCAGCCATGGCCGCGCACGTCCCGCCCCGATCGACGACGGTGAGGATGAGCACCGGTTCGGCGCCGAGTTCACGCACGACGCGGGCGGCCTCCATGGGGGAGGTCCCGCGGGTCACGGTGTCCTCGGTGATCACCACCCGATCGCCCTCCAGCAGTGGTCCGGCCAACCGGCCCCCGACACCGTGGTCCTTCGATTCCTTGCGGATGGTGAACGAACGCAGGTCCCGGCCCCGAGCTGCGGCCACGGCTGCCACCCCGTAGGCCACCGGATCGGCCCCGACGGTGAGACCACCGATGGCGGTCACATCGGCCGGGATGACCTCGAGGGCGAGTTCGGCGATGAGCAGGATGCCCTCGGGCCGACAGGCCGTCTGCTTCGAGTCGATGAACCACGAGCTCTTCCGCCCCGACTTGAGTGTGAAGTCGCCCGTGCGCACCGAATGCTGTCGGAGGTGCTCGATCAGTCGTCGCTTGGTCTCGTCCGTCGTCGCGTCCTCTGCGGTCATGCGACCGATCCTTGTCCGCCGACGAGTCGGACGTCACCCGAACCGGCGACGACACGCCCGATGATCCCCGCTCGGTGACCGGCGGACCGGGCGGTGTCGAGCGCCCGGAAGGCGTCGGCCTCGGGAACGACCACGATCATCCCGACACCCATGTTGAACACGCGCCACATCTCGTCGGCGGGAACGGCACCGAGTCGCTGGATCTCGCCGAAGACGGGCGGCACCTCCCAGGTGCCGACCTCGACCTCGGCCGCCACTCCCGTCGGCAGGACACGTCCGAGATTGCCCGGGATCCCTCCGCCGGTGATGTGGGCGACGCCCCGCACGTCGACGGCTCGCTGCAGGGCGCCGATCGTCGGGGCGTAGATGACCGAGGGTGCCAACAACTCGTCGGCCAACGAATGGTGGGCGCCGGGGTGGGCGGGGCCGTCGAGCGGAAGTCCGGCACGCTCGAGCAGCACGCGCCGGGCCAGCGAGTACCCGTTGGAGCGCAGGTTGGTGGACGGGAGTCCGATGAGGACGTCGCCGGGAGCGATGGTGCGTCCGTCGATCAGCGCCGAGCGATCGACGATGCCGACGGCGAAGCCCACGAGATCGAACTCGCCCGCCGCCATGGCCCCGGGGTGCTCGGCCATCTCCCCACCGACGAGCGCGCAGCCGGCCTGACGACACCCGGCGGCCACTCCGTCGACGAGTTGGTCGATGTGGTCGGGGTCGAGACGTCCCACGGCGATGTAGTCGAGGAAGAAGAGGGGTTCGGCCCCCTGGCACACCAGGTCATCGACACACATGGCCACGAGATCGATGCCGATGGTGGTGAACCGACCGGTGGCTTGGGCCACCAGTGCCTTGGTCCCCACGCCGTCGGTGGACGACACCAGCACCGGATCACGCCAGCGAGCCGGATCGAGGGCGAACAGACCGCCGAACCCTCCGATGTCACCGATGACCTCGGGACGGAACGTGGAGCGGACGTGGGCCTTGATGCGCTCGACCGCACGCTCACCGGCATCGATGTCGACACCGGCGGCGGCGTAGGTCTCGGGCGTCGGCTCACTCATCGACATCTTCGGGCGCCGTGAAGCTCAGTGATTGCTGGTCGGTGTCGAGGAGGAGCTCGGGTGCGTCGGGCACGCGGGTCGGGGTGATCTCGAGGATGTGCTTGCCAACCTCGTCGGGGATCGCCACCGGATAGTCGCCGGTGAGACAGGCATCGCAGAAGCCGGCCCCGACCGCGCCGGTGGCCGTCAGGAGCCGGTCCAGAGTGAGGTAAGCCAGCGAATCGACGTTGAGGTATTCGCGGATCTCCTCGATGCTCATGTTGGCGGCCAGGAGTTCACCGCGCGTCCCGGTGTCCATGCCGTAGAAGCACGGCCACTTGTAGGGCGGTGACGACACGCGCAGGTGCACCTCGGACGCGCCGGCCTCGCGGAGCATCGACACCATGGCGCGAGTGGTCGTTCCCCGCACGATCGAATCGTCGACCACGACCAGTCGTTGGCCGGCGATGTTGTCGCGCAACGGATTCAGCTTCATCCGCACACCGAGGGCGCGCATCTGCTGATTCGGGGCGATGAACGTGCGGCCGATGTAGCGGTTCTTCACCAATCCGTGACCGAAGGGGATCCCCGAGCGCCGTGCGAATCCCTCGGCGGCCGGGATGCCCGACTCGGGCACACCCATGACGAGATCGGCATCGACGGGCGCCTGTTCGGCCAGGTTCTCGCCCATCCGCACGCGGGCCTGATGGACGCTCTGCCCGTAGAGGCGCGTGTCGGGCCGGGCGAAGTACACGAACTCGAACAGGCACAGTCGTGGTTCGATATCAGCGCTGTCGAACGGCCACAGGGATCGACAACCGGTGGCATCGATCACGATCATCTCGCCGGGATCGAGCTCACGAACAAGGTGCGCGCCGACGACATCGAGGGCCGGACTCTCCGAGGCCAGGACCCACCCCTTGTCGAGCTTGCCGAGACACATGGGTCGGAAACCGTGAGGATCGCGCACGCCGATGATGTGTCCCTCGTCCATGGCCACGATCGAGAAGGCACCGTCCAGTCGCGGTAGCACCGCCAACAGGGCGCGCTCGAGCGCCCGATGGTCGGACGACTCCTCCGGCACCTTGGCCAACTCGGTCGCCACCAGTTCGGCCACCACATCGGAATCCGATCCGACCGTTCCGGGCAGCATCCCCAACTCGTCGGCGAGCGCCCGCGTGTTGACGAGGTTGCCGTTGTGAGCCAGCGCCAACGTGTGATCACCCACGTCGCGGTACACCGGTTGCGCGTTGCGCCACACACTCGAGCCCGTGGTTGAGTAGCGAGTGTGGCCGATGGCCAGATGACCATTGAGGGCCAAAAGGGTGCGGTCGTCGAACGCGTTGGAGACCAGACCGGTCTCCTTCACCACCGTGATGGCCGAGCCGTCGCTCACTGCCATCCCCGCCGCTTCCTGTCCTCGGTGCTGCAGCGCGAAGAGGCCGAGATAGGTGAGGTGGGAGACCGGTTGGCCCGGCGCGTACACACCGAAGACCCCGCAGGCCTCCTTGGGTGTGTCGTCATCGGCGTCGACGACGTGCTCGACCGTGCTCACCTCGACATCGTACCGATGGGCCGTGACGGCCACCGGCGATCGGACCGTCAGTCCTGTGCCGTGCCCGAGCCCAGTGCCGCCGGGATGGTGCGATCCCACGAGGCGCGCAGGTCGATCAATGGGAGATCGAGCAGTCCCTTGACCGAGAGCCGGTCACCGCCGGCCACTCCGATGCGGGCGAACGGCACGTCCGCCTCGGCGCACACCGACTCGACGGTGGTGAGGAGCTCTGGGTCCACGCACACCACGACCCGCGACGGACTCTCACTGAACAGGTGCTGCGCGTCGGGTACTCGGGCCACGGTGGCACCGAGACCGGAGCGCACCGCCATCTCGGCGATGGCCACGCCGAGTCCGCCGCCGCTCACGTCGTGCGCGCCGAGCAGGAGGCCGCCAGCGACGAGACGGCGAACGACGTCGGCCACCCGCAGATGGAGCGCGGTGTCGAGCACTGGCAGGCGACCGCCGTGTGCGCCCCGGGCCCGGGCCCAGCGCGAACCGGCCACCTCGGGATCCGTGGTGCCGATGAGCAGGAGACGACCGCCATCGGCCAGTCCGACTCCGGGAGGACGTCGATCGAGTCGGTCGATGACACCGAGCATCCCGATGACGGGCGTGGGATCGATGTCGGTGCCCTGCGACTCGTTGTAGAGACTCACGTTGCCGCCGATGACGGGAACTTCGAAGGCCCGACAGGCGTCGGCCATACCGTCGATGGCCTCGGACAACTGCCACATCACCTCGGGGTGCTCCGGGTTGCCGAAGTTGAGACAGTTCACGACGGCGAGGGGTCGAGCGCCGACACAGGCGAGATTGAGGAGCGACTCGGCAACGGTGAGAGCAGTGCCGGCGCGCGGATCGACGGCACACCAACGGTGATTGCCGTCAGTGGTGAGCGCCACGCCACGTCCGGTGTCGGAACCGGTGGTCGGATGCTTGAGTCGCAGCACCGCCGCGTCGCCACCCGGTCCCTCGACGGTGTTGAGGAACAGCTGGTGGTCGTACTGCGACCACACCCATCGGGTATCGGCGATCAACTCCAGCAGTTCACGACCGGGATCCTCCGACGTCGGCGCCGGCGCGGCGCCGCGAGTGCGCGTCGCTGCGTCCCAGTCGACTGGCGCCGATCGGGGACGGTCGTAGAGCGGCGCGGCATCGTGCAACGACGATGCGGGCACGTCGGCGAGGACCTCGCCATCGAAGCCGTCCAGGATGCGCAGTCGTCCACCATCCGGATCGCCGGTGGCCGGGCCGGGCGTGACCCGACCGATCACCGCAGCACGCACCTCCCAACGACGACAGATGGCGAGTACGGCATCGAGGCCCTCGGGCTCGACGATGGCCAGCATCCGTTCCTGGCTCTCCGAGGTCATGACCTCGAACGGTTCCATGGCGGGTTCACGCCGCGGGATGGCGCCGATGTCGACGTCCATGCCCATCCCACCGCGACTGGCCGTCTCACTCGTGGCACAGGCCAGACCGGCACCGCCGAGATCCTGGATGCCGACGACGAGTCGGGCGTCGAGCAGTTCGAGGCAAGCCTCGATGAGCCGCTTCTCCTCGAAGGGATCACCCACCTGCACGCTCGGACGCTTCTCGGCATCGGACTCCTCGTCGCCGAATCCGGCCGAGGCCAGCACGCTCACGCCACCGATGCCGTCACGTCCCGTGGACGAACCGAGCAGCACCGCGAGGTTGCCCACTCCGGTGGCCTGTCCGAGCACGAGTCGCTCGGTGGGCAGCACACCGAGACACAGCACGTTCACCAGCGGATTGCCTCGGTAGGTCTCGTCGAACACGGTCTCGCCGCCGACGGTGGGCACACCGACCGAGTTCCCGTACCCCGACACGCCGCTGACGACGCCCTCTGCGATCCAACGCGACCGCGGATCGTCGAGCGGACCGAATCGCAACGGATCCATCAATGCGATCGGCCGCGCGCCCATGGTGAAGATGTCGCGCAGGATCCCACCGACACCGGTGGCTGCGCCCTGGTAGGGCTCGATGGCCGACGGGTGGTTGTGACTCTCGATGCGGATGGCGGCGGCGATGCCGTCACCCACGTCCACCACTCCGGCGTTCTCGCCGGGACCGACCAACACCCACGGTGCCTCGGTGGGCAGACGCTTCAGATGCAGACGCGACGACTTGTACGAGCAATGCTCCGACCACATCACCGCGTACATGGCCAGTTCGAGGTGATTGGGGGCGCGACCGAGGATCGATGCGATGTCGTCGTACTCGGTGTCGGTGAGTCCGAGTGAACGGTGGATGGGCTCGTCGTGCTCGGTCGCCATCGGACCGGACGCTAGTGGCCGGCCGGCGCCCGGATACCCGCTTCGGGCGTGACCGTTGTCGGCCCTGCGACCGTGTGGTGGACTGCCGCCATGACCGACGACTCCGACACTCCTGCTGCCGACACCCCTCCGGCCAAGCGGGTCGGTCTGCGACCCGGGTCGATGACCAAGGAGCACCGGATCGCACTGGAGATGGGCCGCAAGCGTGGTCGAACGGTGCGCGCCTATCTAGAGGCGCTGGAGCGATCCAAGCCCAAACCCGGTCGTCCCATCACGCGTGAAGGACTGCAGAAGCGGATCGACGAACTCGGACCGAGGATCGACGGCGAGCGGGACCCGCTGGAGAAGTTGGCATTGGTGCAGAAGAAGATCGATCTCGAACGACGACTGGCCGACATCGACGACCCGATCGACATCACCCCACTCGAGAACGACTTCGTCGAGGTCGTGGTCGAGTACAGCCGGGCCAAGAAGATCAGTGTCGAGGCATGGCTGGAGATGAAGGTGCCGCGCTCGGTGCTCAAACGAGCCGGGATGCTGTGAGGGCCTCTGTCGGACCGGACTGATCAGGCCAGGATCGAACGCAGGAGCGGCAGTCCGTCGGTGCTGCCGAGCAGTTCGCTGATGGCCCGCTCCGGATGGGGCATGAGACCGACGACATTGCGACCCTCGTTGCACACACCGGCGATGTCGTCGACCGAACCGTTGGGGTTGTCGACGTAACGGAGCACCACGCGATCCTCGTCGCGCAGTCGGGCCAACGTCTCGGGATCACACGTGTAGTTGCCCTCGAAGTGATTGATCGGCACCTCGAGCACCGAGCCCTTGGTAGCGGCACGGGTGAGCACCGAGTCGGTGGTCTCGACGCGCAACTGCGCAGGCGCGCACAGGAACTTCAGCCCGGCGTTCTTCTGCAGGGCACCGGGCAGGAGTCCGGCCTCAGTGAGCACCTGGAAACCGTTGCAGATCCCGACCACCGGACCACCGTCGGCCGCGAACTGTGCCACCGCGCCCATGACCGGCGAGAACCGGGCGATGGCGCCGGGCCGCAGATAGTCACCATGGGCGAACCCACCGGGCACGACGACGGCATCGACACCGGCGACGGTGGCGTCGCCATGCCACAGCAGTTCGGCGTCGGCACCGACCACTCGCATCGCCTCGACGACGTCGTGTTCACAGTTCGAGCCGGGGAAGACGACGACGCCGACACGTCGACTCACGACGAGACGCCCGCCGCGATCTCGATGACCGCGTCCTCGATCACCGGGTTGGTGAGGAACCGGCGACACAGGTCCTCAGCCTCGGACCGGGCGGTGGCCTCGTCGGCGGCGTCGATCTCGAAGCGGATGCTCTTGCCCACCCGCACGTCCCGCACCCCGGCGAACCCCAGCGTGGGCACGGCCCGTTCGATGGTGGCGCCCTGCGGGTCAGCGATCCCGGGTCGCAGACGGACCTCGACGTGCACCGAGAAGATCATGAGGTCATGGTCGCACATGACCGTGCCGACAGGTGGCCGAGTCGGCCGTGGTCGGACGTCACCCGTGCCAGTCGGCGAACGACCGGCCGGTGATCCGCTCGTAGGCCTCGATGTAGCGGGACCGCGTCGAGGTCACGATCTCCGAGGGAAGGGGAGGCGGCGGGGGCTGCTTGTCCCAGTCGAGCGCATCGAGGTGGTCGCGCACCGGTTGCTTGTCGAACGAGGGCGGGGTGGTTCCCGGACGCCAGGCCTCGGCCGGCCAGAACCGGGACGAATCGGGGGTGAGCACTTCATCGGCCAGCACCAGTTCGCCGTCGATGAGTCCGAGTTCGAACTTGGTGTCGGCGATGAGGATTCCGCGTGCTGCGGCCCGCACGGCGCCGTGGCGATAGAGGCGCAGTGACAGGTCGCGGGCCCGCTCGGCCAGATCCCTTCCGATCAGTTCGACCGCCCGTTCGAACGAGATGTTCTCGTCATGACCGGTGTCGGCCTTGGTCGATGGCGTGAACACCGGCTCGGGCAACTTCGACGACTCGAGCAGCCCGGCCGGCAGAGCGACACCGTGCATGGTTCCGTTGGCGACGTACTCCTTCCACGCCGAGCCGGTGAGATAGCCGCGCACGATGCATTCGATCGGAAGCATCTCGGCCCGCCGACACAGCATCACCCGTCCTTCCCACTCGAGTCGCTGCGCCGCCGGCGGACAGTCGGTCAGTCGGGTCGAGATGAGATGACTGCCGACCATCCCGGCGAAGTGCGCGAACCAGAAGGCGCTCATGGCGGTGAGCACCCGTCCCTTGTCCGGGATCGGCTCGGCCATGACCACGTCGAAGGCCGACAGGCGATCGGACGTGACCATGAGCAACCGACCATCACCCGCGTCGTAGATGTCACGGACCTTGCCCGAATAGATGTGGGGCAGCGATTCGCTCATCGATTCGCTCAGAGGATGTCGGCCGGACGGTAGGCCGCAGCGGTGGGATCGGCGGCGACGAGCGCCGCCACCCGGGCCACGAAGGCGTCGACCTGCTGGGGCGCCCGACCGACGAAGTCGATGGGAGTCGCGAGCACACCCGCCAGTTCGTCGGCCCCGAGCCCGAGACGCGGATCGGCGGCCAGTCGCTCGACGAGGTCGTTGCCCTCGGCTCCCTGCTCGCGCAGGCGCAGCGCCGCCGCGACTGCGTGTTCCTTGATCGCCTCGTGCGCCGTCTCGCGACCGACGCCGTGCCGGACGGCTGCGACCAGCACCTTGGTGGTGGCCAGGAACGGCAGATACCGATCGAGTTCGCGTTCGATGACGGCCGGATACGAACCGAAGTCGTCGAGCACGGTCAGGAACGTCTCGAACAGCCCGTCGATGGCGAGGAAGGCATCGGGAAGAGCGACGCGACGCACCACCGAGCAACTGACGTCGCCCTCGTTCCACTGATCGCCGGCCAGTGAGGCGACCATCGTCAGGTGCCCGCGGAGGATGGCCAGCAGTCCACCGATGCGTTCACACGATCGACTGTTCATCTTGTGGGGCATGGCCGACGAGCCGACCTGACCCGGTCGGAATCCCTCGGTGGCCAGGTCCTGACCGGCCATCAAGCGGATGGTGAGCGCCAGATCGGCGGGACCGGACGCCGCCTGCACCAACGCGCTGACGACGTCGAGATCCAGCGAGCGCGGGTACACCTGACCGACATTGGTGAGCGTGGCCTCGAACCCGAGATGCGCCGCCACTCGTGCTTCCAGTTCGTCGACACTGGCATCTTCACCGTCGAGCAGATCGAGCATGTCCTGTTGCGTGCCCACCGGGCCCTTGATGCCGCGCAGCGGATAGCGAGCGAGCAGTTCATCGACGCGACGCAGCGCCTGCAGCAACTCCTCTCCGGCGTTGGCGAATCGCTTGCCCAGGGTTACGGCCTGCGCCGGCACGTTGTGCGTGCGACCGGTCATCACGACGGTCGCATTCTCGGCCGCCCGCTCGGCCAGCCGGGCCAGCGCCGCCAGCATGCGACCACGAACCAGCGCCAGCGCGCGCCGCACCTGGAGCTGCTCGACGTTCTCGGTGAGATCGCGCGACGTCATGCCCTTGTGGATCTGCTCGTGACCGGCGAGCGCGCAGAACTCGTCGATACGGGCCTTCACGTCGTGCTTGGTGATGCGCTCGCGCGCGTCGATGGAGTCGAGGTCGACCTGGTCCACCACCGATCGATACGCGGCGATCGCATCGTCGGGCACGTCGATCCCGAGATCTCGTTGGGCCTCGAGCACCGCCAGCCACAGTTCGCGCTCCAACACCACCTTGGCCCTCGGGGACCAGATGTCGACCATCGTCGCGCTGGCGTACCGGGTGGCGAGGACGTTGGGAACGTCGTTGCTCATCACGTTGCTCCCTCGAGAACGGCGGCCGCCGCGATGTCGCTCCGATGGTGCATCCCGGGCCACGAGATTCGGGCAACTGCGGCATACGCAGTCTCGCGGGCGGTGGCCAGTGACGCACCCATCCCCGTCACCGTCAGCACCCGGCCTCCGGCGGTGACGAGGGCGCCGTCGGGACCGGCGCCGACGCCGGCGCAGAACACCATGGCGCGGGGCACGGCCCGAGCAGCATCGAGACCCTCGATGCGATCACCGGTGCGGATCTCGCGGGGGTAGCCCTCGGCGGCGCACACGACGGTCACGGCGGCGCCGTCGACGAAGGTCGGGGAGTCGCCGAGCGAACCGGCGGCGGCCGAGGCCAGCAGGTCACCGAGGTCGCTGGTGAGACGAGGCAGCACGACCTGCGTCTCGGGATCGCCGAAGCGCACGTTGTACTCGAGCATCTTCGGGCCGGTGGGTGTGAGCATGAGTCCGGCATAGAGCACACCGCGGTAGTCGATGCCCTTGGCCCGCAGCGCGGCGAGCGTCGGCTCGACGCCGTCGCGCATCACCGTCTCGATCACCGATGCATCAGCCACCGGCACCGGTGAGTACGCGCCCATGCCACCGGTGTTGGGACCGGTATCGCCGTCGCCGACCCGTTTGAAGTCCTGGGCCGGCGCCAGCGCGACGGCTCGGTGGCCGTCGCACACGGCCAGCACCGACAACTCGGGACCGGTGAGTCCCTCTTCGATCACGAGCGTTCGACCGGCGTCACCGAACGCCGCACCGGACAGGTAGTTGCGCACTGCGTCGCGGGCCTCGTCGAGCGAGGTGGTGACCACCACACCTTTGCCAGCGGCGAGTCCGTCGGTCTTCACGACATAGAGACCATCGAGGGTGTCGAGGAAGGCGAAGGCCGGGTCGACGTCGGTGAAGGTGCCGTGGCGCGCCGTGGGTACCCCGGCGTCGACCAGCACCTCCTTCATCCACGCCTTGGACCCTTCGAGTCGGGCCCCGTCGGCCCCCGGCCCGAACACCAACCGACCAGCAGCACGGAGTTCATCGGCCAGTCCGGCGACCAACGGCGCCTCGGGACCGATCACGTACAGATCGGCAGCGATCGCCGTGGCCGGCTCGCTCGTCGATCCGGGAATGCCCGGGTTGCCGGGAGTGACGACCACGTCGTGGTGACGACGCAGCACCTCGGCCAACGCATGTTCGCGACCGCCGGCGCCGACGACGCAGACCCTCATCGGCGATTCATGCCCGGAAGTCGAGCCACTGGTCCCGACCGGGACCGACACCGACCGGACCGATCGGCACACCGATCTGTTGCTCCAGGAACGCCACGTAGGCCTCGGCCTCGGCCGGGAGATCGGCGCGGGACGTCACGCCCGAGATGTCGCACTTCCAGCCGGGGAACTCGGTGTAGACCGGCGTGACCTTGTGGAGCACCGACTGGTGGTACGGCAGACGCGTGTACGTCTCTCCCTCGAGTTCGTAGGCCGTGCACACCTTGATGGACTCGAAGGTGTCGAAGACGTCGAGCTTGGTGAGTGCGACCTCCGACAACGAATTGAGCCTCACCGCATGACGGAGCATCACCGCATCGAACCAGCCTGTGCGCCGGCGACGACCGGTGTTGGTGCCGTACTCGTGACCGATGTCGATGAGCGCATCACCGATCTCGTCGTGCAGTTCCGTCGGGAACGGACCGGCACCGACCCGGGTCGTGTAGGCCTTGGCGATGCCGACCACGCGATCGATGTAGCGGGGTCCGATGCCGGCCCCGACACACGCACCCCCGGCGATCGGGTTCGAGGAGGTCACGAACGGATACGTGCCGTGATCGAGGTCGAGGAACGTGGCCTGCGCGCCCTCCAGCAGTACGTTGCGACCGTCCTCGAGGAACTCGTGCACGAGATTCACGGTGTCCCCGATCATGGGCGCCAGTCGAGGTGCACACCCTTCGAGGTACTCGGCGGCGATCACATCGGCATTCAACGGCAACTGGTTGAACACCTTGGCGAACATCGAGTTCTTCTCCTTGAGGACCACATCGAGCTTCTGCCGGAAGATCGATGGATCGAGGAGATCCTGCACCCGCAGACCGACGCGCGCCGCCTTGTCGGCATAGGCCGGACCGATGCCGCGCTTGGTCGTGCCCACCTTGTTCTTGCCCAGCCGACGTTCGGTGAGCTTGTCGAGCTCCTGGTGGTACGGGAGGATCAGATGGGCGTTGCCGCTGATGCGCAATTTCGAAGTGTCGATGTTGCGGGACTCGAGCATGTCGAGTTCGGAGATGAGCACGCGGGGATCGACCACCACGCCGTTGCCGATCACGGGCACGATGTGCGGGTACAGGATCCCGCTCGGCACCAGCTGCAACTTGAACGACTGCCCGTCGACCACGAGGGTGTGACCCGCGTTGTGGCCGCCCTGGTAGCGCACGACCATGTCGGCGTCACGGGCGAACAGATCGGTGAACTTGCCCTTGCCCTCGTCACCCCATTGGGTGCCGACGACGACGGTTGCTGACACGGCGGACTCCCTGCTGGAGGAACCGACCGACGTTACCGCCCGTCGGTCGGACCGGACGAGACGGTTTCCTCAGCGCAGTTGCAGCGAGCCGTCGTCGCCCACGTCGACGATCACCGTGTCGCCCTCGCCGTAGGTCCCCTCGAGGATGGCCAGCGCCAGGGCGTCGGCGATCTCCCGTTGGATGACCCGCTTGAGCGGACGGGCACCGAAGGCTGGATCGAATCCGTCGGCCGCCAACTTGGCCTTGGCTGCCGATGTGACCTCCAGCGTCATGCGTCGCTGGGCCAGACGATCGATGAGACCCTGCAACTGGATGTCGACGATGTGGGTGAGGTCGGCCTCGGTCAGGGCCCGGAACTGGACGATGTCGTCGATCCGGTTCACGAACTCGGGCTTGAGGTGTTGGCGGGGGTCACCCGGGAGGTTCGACGTCATGATGAGCACGACATTGGTGAAGTCGACCGTGCGACCCTGCCCATCGGTGAGACGACCGTCGTCGAGGAGCTGCAGGAGGATGTTGAACACATCCGGGTGCGCCTTCTCCAGTTCGTCGAGCAGCACGACGGCGTAGGGCCGGCGGCGCACTGCCTCGGTCAACTGGCCACCCTCGTCGTAGCCCACGTAACCCGGAGGCGCGCCGATGAGACGGGACACGGAGTGCTTCTCCATGTACTCACTCATGTCGATGCGGACCATCGCCCGCTGGTCGTCGAACAGGAAGTCGGCCA
>Ga0172372_10000819_pt1 | contig 47782 bp, 54 predicted proteins | sample LakKiv5m_2_FD_114544 | JGI IMG/M metagenome (GOLD analysis project Ga0172372, IMG submission 114544) | Freshwater microbial communities from Kabuno Bay, South-Kivu, Congo - kab_092012_9.5m | ecosystem: Environmental > Aquatic > Freshwater > Lake | place: Democratic Republic of the Congo...
CGATTGTCGCTGAGTTAATGAAGCAACTTGCAGGGCGACACACTCGCAAGAGTCGGCTGGTTTTCAGCCATCTGCTAAAGCGTTCGCCGAACTCCTGAGGTTGGCAACGCGTCCACCTTTTCTTCTGGAGTATCACTATGGCGAACGACTTTCTTTTCACATCCGAATCTGTTTCTGAAGGCCACCCCGACAAAGTGGCGGACCAAATTTCAGACGCCATTCTGGATGCCATCTTCAAACAAGACCCCCGCAGCCGCGTGGCTGCTGAAACACTGACCAACACGGGTCTGGTGGTGTTGGCCGGTGAAATCACCACCAATGCCCATGTGGACTACATCCAAGTCGCGCGTGACACCATCAAGCGCATCGGCTATGACAACACCGAGTACGGCATCGACTACAAAGGTTGCGCCGTCATGGTGTGCTACGACAAGCAATCGAATGACATCGCGCAAGGCGTGGACCACGCGTCTGACGACCACTTGAATATTGGCGCCGGTGACCAAGGCCTGATGTTCGGCTACGCTTGCCAAGAAACACCCGAGTTGATGCCCGCCCCTATTTATTACGCCCACCGTTTGGTCGAGCGCCAAGCCCAGTTGCGCCGCGACGGCCGCTTGCCCTTTTTGCGTCCTGACGCGAAAAGCCAAGTGACCATGCGTTACGTGGATGGCAAGCCCTACAGCATCGACACCGTGGTGCTGTCCACCCAACACAGCCCCGACCAATCTGAAACGTCTACCAAGATGAAAGCCTCGTTCAACGAAGCCATCATTGAAGAGCTGATCAAACCGGTGTTGCCCAAAGAATGGTTGAAAGACACGCGTTACCTGATCAACCCCACTGGCCGGTTTGTCGTGGGCGGCCCGCAAGGCGATTGCGGCCTCACGGGTCGCAAAATCATTGTCGACACTTACGGCGGCGCCTGCCCGCACGGTGGTGGCGCCTTCTCTGGCAAAGACCCGTCCAAAGTGGACCGCTCCGCAGCGTATGCCGCTCGCTATGTGGCGAAAAACGTGGTGGCTGCAGGCTTGGCTACACAGTGCCAAGTGCAAGTGGCGTATGCGATTGGTGTGGCCAAACCGATGAACATCACCATCAACACGCATGGCACCGGGGTCATTGCTGACGACAAAATCGCTGCCCTGGTGGCCGAGCACTTTGACCTCCGCCCCAAAGGCATCATTCAAATGCTGGATCTGCTGCGCCCCATTTACGAGAAGACAGCAGCCTATGGTCACTTTGGCCGGGATGAGCCCGAGTTCACTTGGGAGCGCACCGACCGCGCTGCAGCCTTGAAAGCAGCCGCCGGCGTCAAGTAAGCGCGTAGCGCTGGCACAGGGCCTCGCGCTGGGCCGGATCGAAATTGATGCGGTTGGGGTCCCGCCCCACCGCCGCCAGCAAACGCGGGTTCATCACCGCAAACCACAAGCTGGGCACATAGGCCAGCAAAAACATCCCGCTGTAGCCACTGGGCAATTGCGGCGCATCCTCGAAATGCCGCAAGGCTTGGTAGCGTCGGCTGGCATGCGCATGGTGGTCGGCGTGGCGCTGCAAATGAAACAAAATCCAATTGGAAAGGATGTGGTTGCTGTTCCATGAGTGGCAAGGTTGACAGCGTTCATAATGGCCATCGGCTTGCTTCACGCGCAGCAAGCCATAGTGCTCGACATAGTTGGCCGAAGTGAGTTGGAAATTGGTCCAAGCGGCCACGGCCAGCAAAAACGGCAACACCTGCAGACCCAACCAAAGCACCAGTGCGAGCCACAGCACCGAGGTGATGATCAAGCCTTGCAGTATTTGGTTGTGCAGGCTCCAGGTCGACAAACCCTTGTCTTTCAATCGCGTGGTTTCGAAATGCCAAGCCCGCTTTGCGCCGCCGGGCATTTCGCGCGCAACAAATTGCCAAATGGATTCGCCCATGCGGGCCGATGCTGTGTCCTCGGGCGTGGCCACTTCGGTGTGGTGTCCGCGGTTGTGCTCGGCGCTGAAATGACCATAGCCGCTGGGTGCCAGCGCCAGCAAGGCCAAGGTTTTTTCCAATCGGTTGTGTTTGTGGCCCAACTCATGGCCAAGGTTGATGGCAAAGCCGCCGATGATGCCTGCATTCAGGACCATGGCCAGTTGCGCATGCCAGACCAATTCACGCGAGGCCACAAACCAAGCGGCAAACACAAACGATCCCCACAGCACGGGCACCAAGGCATAGGTGAGGTAGCGGTAGAACGGGTCGGCCTCGAGTTGCGGCACAGCCCACTCCGGCGGATTGCTGCGGTCTTCGCCCAACATGGCATCCAAGAGCGGCACGGCCCCATACAAAAACACAAAAGGCCACCACAGCATGACGGCCTGCTCGGTCCAGAGCATCAACAACGGCCCCAGACCAATGGAGAAAGGCACCAGCAAAGAAAACCACCAAGCCCAGCGTTTGGAGTCGCGGTACACGCGCCGGTCGGGTGTGGTGGTGGAGTTCATGGGTTCAATTCAATCCTGATATGTTATGCGCCAAATTTTCAATGTCGGTGTCACTCAAGGTGCTGGCCACACTGGTCATGTTGCCAGCGTCGTTGGTGCGGGTCTTGGTTTTGAAATCATGCATGGTTTTCACAACGTAATCAAAATTTTGACCGGCGACTTTGGGCACATCATTTTGACCGACAAACTCGCCCAGGTGACACATGGCGCACAAGGTTTCATCGGCTTAGGCTTTGCCCAGCTTGGCTTTGTCAGCATCGGGCTTGAAGCCTTTGCTGGTGAGCTTTTGCTTGGCATAGTAGTTGCCAATTTCACGCATGTCGTCTTTGCTCAAACCCGCCGCCATGGGCGTCATCAAGTCATTTTGACGGCGGCCTTCTTGATAGTCCCGCAATTGAAGGTGAATATAGCGCGAATTTTGAGCAGCCAGGCTGGGCACGCCTGGCATGGTGGAGTTCCCATTGGGGCCATGGCAACCGATGCAAGCACCTGCTTTGGCGGGCATGTCCGCTTGCGACCAGACGGGGGAGCACAGCCATGCAAGCAAGGAGATGAGGAGCGTAGAGAAGTTTTTCATAGGCTTTGAACAATAAATGCAAAAAAGGCCTGGGTGCATTCACGTGCACCTCAGGCCTGTACGAAAGGTCAGTTCAGTTGGTTCAAGGCAGTGCGAACACCACCACCGAATTGCCGCGCTTGGCGTCAATTTGGTTGTTGCCACCCGCTGCGACGGCAATGTACTGCTTGCCACCCACTGCATAAGACACGGCAGGTGCGTTCACGCCAGCACCCGTTTGGTATTCCCACAATTTCTTGCCGTTTTTGGCATCGAAAGCGCGGAACAAACCATTGGCTTCACCGTTGAAGACCAGGCCGCCAGCGGTTGCCAACACGCCACCGATGAGGGGCTCGTCGGTTTCAAATTTCCATGCCACAGCATGGGACATGGCGCAACAAGGCGACCATGCGGCGGTGATGCAGCTGCTGAAGTAGGCTCATACCCGAGCAAAAAGATGCGATTGCTGCGAAAACCCAGCAGCATCGGAGCTTTGTGCAGTCCTGAAGGACACCCGGGTAGCTTGCACTAAAGGAAACCCACCAAGCCTATGAAGACAACCTGCATTGCTTGGCGCGACCAGGCGACGAGGTGGTGGTGATTCGCAAGCCCTGGCCGGTCGGCCAGTGGGGCAAAGTGATTTCATTCACGGAATTCAACCCTTGTTATTTCCGCGTGGAAGTGGCGTTGCAAGGCAAGACGATTCATGTGCCCGCGTCTGCGTTGTCACGCTGGGTGGGTGCGCCGGACTGTGAAAAGGCCGAGCTGCAAAAGATCTATTTGCTGATGAAGATCAATGGCTTGAAGTTAGCGCATTGATGGGCGCTAAGCCGTTGAGTCACTTTTTTAAAGCTCATCGATCAGATGCAAACGACTTGGCCGTTGCCGCCATGCTTTCACTAAAGGGTGTGGGCGTTGGCTTCACGGCTGACTATGTGGCCGCCACCGAGCCAGAAGTGCAGCTGCTGTTGCCCAAAATGAAACTGCCTGTTTTACCGATTTGGCTCACGGTTCACCGAGAAATCAAGAACAGCGGCCCGATTCGCGCTGTCTATGACTTCTTGGCCAAAGAACCTTGTGGGTTGCTATTGCGTGACGGCGGAAGTCTCCTTACAATGAAGTAAGGAATAAGGAGCAGGCCATGTCCACCGCCACACTCACCTCAAAAGGCCAAATCACCATACCGATTGCTGTGCGAAACGAACTCCAACTTGACACTGGGGACAGGGTGGAGTTTGTTCAAATTGCACCAGGCAGGTTTGAATTGATAGCCAACACCAGTGACGTCACAGAGCTCAAAGGTTTGTTTGGAACTCCGAAAAAAACCATTTCAATTAAAGCCATGAACCAAGCCATCGCCAAACGCGGGGCATCTGCCAAGTGAAAGGGTTGGACACCAATGTCTTGGTTCGCTACATCATGCAAGATGACGCCAAGCAAGCCATCAAAGCCACCAAACTCATCGAATCATTGGATGCCATCAACCCTGGCTTTGTCTCCAACATCAGCGTGGTTGAGCTGTACTGGGTTCTGACCAGTTGCTATGACCTCAGCAACGCACAAGTCACTCAAGCCATTGAAATCATGATGCGTGCAAAGACCTTTGTGCTTGAACGCCCCGAGCAAATCGCACGTGCCCTGAGCTTATTCAAAGCCGGGAAAGCCGATTTCGCCGATTGTTTGATTCACCGCAGCGCCATTGATGCAGGTTGCACAGAAACCTTGACGTTTGATGTCAGTGCAGCCAAACATGCTGGAATGACATTGATTCAATAAGCGCTTCTAGGTCAGTATGCATACCCGGGATGCGCCATCAATCAAGCCAGCTTGCCCGTGTATTTTTCTAACAAGGTCATGGGTTGTTCGCCAAATTTTTTGCGCCATTCTTGATAGAAACCTGCTTTGGCAAGCGCTTCTTTGAAACGCGAGCGATCAGGAAAATTGAACACCACGCCATGGGCCTAGAGTTTCGCTTGCACGCTGTTGTTCAGCTTGAACATGTCTCCTCTTTGCAGCAGGGCGGCCTGTCTCAGGTGTTTGCTGATCAAGGCCTGCGCATCCTGTGGCAAAGACTTCCACCGGAGTTGATTGGCCAGCACCCATTGGCCATCCCACATGTGGGAGGTCATGGAGCAGTATTTCTGAACCTCATACAGCTTGGCCATTTCGATGATGGACAAGGGATTCTCCTGACCCTCGACAATTTTGGTTTGAAGGGCTGAGTACACCTCGCTGAAATTGATGGATGCAGGGGCAGCATCAAGCGCCTTGAACATGGATGTCCACAAAGGAATCAGCGGAACACGGATCTTCAATCCCTTGAGGTCTTCTGGTTTGTGAATTGGGCGGGTGGAGGTGGTGATGTTGCGAAACCCGTTGTCCAAACAGAGTTCGAAGGCATGCAAATTCACTTTGGAAATGGCCTGACGCACATAGGCCCCCAGATCGCCGTTCTTGGCTCTCGGTTTTGATGGCTTGTACCGCCTCTGCAATCCGAACCGTTGAAGGGTGTGTCACTGGGACGTTGTTGGCCCATTTCATTTTGATGGGCGCGTTTTGCGCCCGGGCCGAAGTGATGACAAACGGCGCTACGGACGCACCCAGTGCATTTTGCAGAAGATGGCGCCTGGCTGATTGGTGAGTATGTTTCATGGGTCAATACATCATGATGCCGCCATCGCTGACCAAGGTGGAGCCAGAGATATTGGAGGCTTGGGAGGAAAGTAAAAAAGCCACGCTACAGGCCAATTCATCGGGCGAAGCAGCGCGTTTTTGCAACGAGGCATTCTCGACTATGGCACGCTTGTTTTCATCAAGCCACATGGCCTCGATCATGGGTGTTTGTGTTGGCCCGGGCACCACGCAATTGACACTGATGCCTTTGTTCGCCAAGGCCCGGGCCGCGCTTTTCGTCAAGGCCAGTACCGCGCCCTTGCTGGCCGCATAAGCCGCCGTGCCAAAAAGCTCGCCGCCTCGCATACCGGCCACACTGCCGATGGTGCAAATGCGCGAACCTTGGGTCATGTATTTAGCCGCTTCGCGAATGCACAAAAACGTGCCCACCACATTGGTGTTGTAGGTCTGCTGGAAATCTTTCACTGATAACTCGCCAAAGGGGGTGGCGTTGACCACCCCGGCACAGGTGGCCAGCGCATCCAGTGGGCCCAAGCGCTCAAAGGCCAGCAGCATGGACTGCACCACCTGCGTCTCGTCCGCCACATCCAACACCATGCACGTGATGGACAGCGACAACGGCTTTGCTGCTTCGGTGATGGCTTGCAAACCCTCGGCGTCTTTGTCCATGCCGATGACGGCATACCCATCCTGGGCCAATCGCCACAAGGTGGCCCGGCCGATGCCACTGGCAGCACCCGAGACAACCGCTGTTCTAGGCGACATGGGTTTCACCCACGAGTTGCAAAATGGTTTGTGCGATGGCGTCCACGCTGATGCGTGTCTGGTCTTCAAGCGGCGGCGAATAGCCCACCGGGATGCGCGGTGCACCCAAACGATGGATTCGACATCCTGTGGCTTGGGCCGAGCTGGCAGCCACTTCCGCACCGAATCCGCTGACTTGAACCGCATCGTGCACCACCAACAATTGGCCGGTGCGAGCAGCAGAGCGGTAAACCATTTCTTTGTCCCATGGCCACAGAGAACGCAGGTCGATCAACTCCACCGACACACCTTGCTGGGCCACTTGCGCACAAGCGCTCACACAACGGTGAACCGCCGCCGACCAGGTCACCAAGGTGAGATGCTCACCCTGTTGCAAGCATCGCGCCTTGCCGATGGCCAAGGTGTTTTGCGTATCCACCTCGCCTTGCAGGGACCACAGTTCTTTGTGCTCCAGGTACAGCACTGGATCGGGCAAGGTCAATGCGGCTTGAAACAAGTCGAAGTTGTCTTGGGCGGTGGCAGGCGCGATCACTGTGAGGCCTGGCACATGGGTGAACCAAGACTCCAAAGACTGCGAATGCTGCGCAGCCGAACCCGACCACAAACCAATTGGCATGCGAAACAGCACCGGTACGCGGCCTTGGCCACCAAACATGTACCTGTTTTTGGCGGCTTGGTTGACGATCTCATCAATCGCACAAAGTGCGAAATCAATGACACGCATTTCAACCACGGGCCTGATACCCGCCAGTGCCATGCCAACAGCAGCACCTGCAATGCCAGCCTCCGAAATCGGTGTGTCTATCACGCGACCGGGGCCAAATTTCTCGCGCAATCCTTGGTATTGACCGAACACCCCGCCGCGGCCCAGGTCTTCGCCCAAGGCGACGATGGCATTGTCCTTGTCCATGGACAGACTCAAGCTGTGCGCCGCAGCTTGGGCATAGGTCATGGCTGTTTTCAAAACCACACGCCCTCTGCACAATCAGCCACGTCCGAAAAAGCAGCCTCGGCCAATGGCCACGGGGCATCCTTTGCAGATTGCGTGGCCTCATCCAACTGCTGGTTCACTTGCGCTTCCAAAGCATCGAGTTCTGTGGCGGCGTGACCGCGATCTAGCAGCAAGCTTTTGGCAAAGCGCAACGGTTCTTTCTCCCAGGCCTTGCTCAATTCATCGGCCGGGCGGTACAAGGCTTTGTCAACCGACACATGGCCCTTGAGCCGATAGGTCACGGCATGCAACAGATGCGGTTGGCTGGTGGCCCTCACCTTGTCGATCAACGCCTTGGCATGGTTGCTGACGTCCAGCACATCGTTGCCATCCACTTGGGTCGACGCCATGCCCAAGCTTTGCGCTCGACTGGACACGCCGTCCCCGCCAGTCACGGACGCTGACACGGTGGTTGCAGAGATTCGGTTGTCTTCGCAGACAAAAAGAACTGGCAATTGAAAAACCTGAGCCCAGTTGAGGCCTTCTAAAAACGGCCCGCGATTGATGGCTCCGTCGCCAAAGAAGCACACCACGATCTGCTTTTTCTTCTGAAGTTTGAGGGCATGGGCAGCACCCACAGCAATGGTGATGCCTGCGCCCACCACGCCATTGGCACCCAGCATCCCCACTTCAAAATCAGCAATGTGCATGGAGCCCCCCTTGCCGCCATTGGTGCCGGTTGCTTTGCCAAACAACTCGCACATCATTTTTGTCGGGTCAGCACCCTTGCCCAAGGTGTGCCCATGACCACGGTGTGTGGACGTCAACAAATCTGCCTTTTGTAAATGCGCACACACGCCTGCTGAGACAGCTTCTTGACCGGTTGACAGATGCAGTGGCCCACGCACATAGGCGGCAGACGTGGCCGATTGGCCAAACGCTTGTACGCCGCCCTGACTGGCCCGCTCTGCTGCATTCTCAAATGCTCGGATGCGCAGCATCACTTCGTAAAGGCTCAACAAATCCACAACATGAATTCCTCAAAAAAACTGCGCAAGCTACCAAGGCAGATTGCGCAGTTGCCCCCTGAAAAAAGCATGCGTGTTTATTTGGCCGCGAAGTCCTTGACCAGTTGATTGAATTTGGTGGGGTTCTCGTGGAACATCATGTGGTTGCCACCTTCGTTTTCTTCAAAGATTTCAACCCGGGATCCTTTGATCACGCTGGCTTCCCACTGCACAGACTTCCAACTTACCAGACTGGTTTTGGCACCAACAAGCAAAGTAGGCACATTGATGCGGGGAATGATGTCGCGCCAATCGTTGGTGGCATGGTCATACAGCAAGGCTGCTGCATGCTTGCGTGGGAATTTCAAGTTTTGCTCAATGGCCCACTTGACTTCATCGCGTGAAAAATTCTTCGTGAACATGCCGGTGATGAAGCCCTCGGTCACTTGGACACCATCGGAACCGGCCAACGCGTTGGCCGTGTCATACAGCGACTTGCCGTCAAAGATCGCACCGGCATCTTGTTTTTCCTGCTCAGACCATGCTGGGTTCGCGGTGATCATGGGCATTTGGTCGATCAACAGCAACTTCGAAATGCGGTCACCGCCATACAGTTCCCAATAGCCCCAGATGACGGAGCACCCCATGGAATGCCCACCCAGCAACACATTTTTCAAATTCTTGCCAACCAAAAACTCACGCACATCGGCGGACAAGCGATGAATGCGATAGCCATGATTGGGTTTGTCTGAATCGCCATGCCCACGCATGTCCAAGGCATACACATGGAATTTGTCGCTCAGTCCCGTCAACTGGTGTTTGAATTGAGCGGCTGTTTGTGACCACCCCGGAATCAACACCATGACAGGGCCTTTGCCAGCTTCGAGGTAGTTGATCTTCACACCGTCACTGGTGGTGAATGAACCCGATTTGACATTTTGCGCAACCACGGGATTCAGTGCCGATACACAGAGCAACAAAGCCCCCCACAGCCAGCGTGAACCCAATGCAGATAACCATTTCATGAAAGCCTCCTTGCGTTGATGGATGCAAAATTCGACCATAAGCGGGTTGGTGACCCATGCTGAAAAACCCTAGAAAACCAAGATTTAAGTTCATAATATGAATGCATTGAACTTTACATATTTCAACACTGCATTCATAAATCATGATAATTATCAATGACTTAAATTAATACAAGGCCTTCCAATTGATATTCCGCTAACATTTAGAAGGTTCATATATTGAATATTGCGAGAGACCACCATGCCCAGCAGTCAAACATTACAACGCGGTTTACTGATCTTGCGCCTCCTGACACGTCATGGTGAAAAAGGATTGCGCATGCACGAGATTGAAAAGAAATCCAAGCTCAATAAAACCACCGCGATGCGGCTGACCAAGACGCTGGTGAAAGAAAATTTTTTGGTGCAAGACCCCGCCACCAAGGCTTACACCTTGGGGCCCGAGTCTTATGCCGTGGGGCTAGCTGCAGAGCCACGCTACGGCTTGCAACGGTTGGCAGAACCCCATTTGCGCAAGCTTTCTTTAGAGACCGGTGACTGCGTTTTGTTCTCCATCATTCACGGTGCAGAGTGGGTCTGTTTGTCCATCTTCGACGGCGCCACGCCCATTCCACCGCAAACCTTGAAGCCCGGAGACCACTACCCCCTGGGGTCTGGCAGTGCTGGCCTGGCCATGTTGGCATTCATGTCCGAAGAGGAACAACAAAAAATCATCGCGCTCAACGCGCCCAAAATTCAATCTGAATTTCCCCATGTCAGTTTGAGCGAGATTGACCAAGAGTTGAAAGAATTCAAGCGCCAAGGCTACAGCTTCATACCGGGCTCATTGGTTCAGGGCTATTGGGCTTTGGCCGTTCCTTTGCTCGACTACAAAGGGGTACCCCAGGCCGCCATCAGTTTGGTCACCAGCGAAGACCGCTTGCAAATGTCGCGCCGTTTGATCTTGGCCAATCGCATGATTCAAATCAGCCACGACATTCAAAACGCCCAACACGCCTAGGTGCGGCAGGGCAATGCGCCCTGGTGGTGGTATCAAGTGACGGGGTGGCGGAGTTGCTGGCAGAGAACATTTAGCGGCTTATGATTTTCCGTTACCAGGTGATCCACCTAGGCCTTGCCCAGCTCCAAGGGCGCAAAAGGTTCGCAATAGTCTTCCAGCTTTATCCCGGCGGCGGTATGCACTGCACCCGCCAAGCCAGAGCCCAGCCGTAACAGCCGCCTGGATGCGCGGCATGGCAGTGGGATAAGCATGTAATGCAGAGGTAAGTGCTTATTTCCAACGCAAATTCAATTTGCGGCTGTGCGCTGCGCAATCACGCAAGTAAAGGTTGATCAGGCTTTGATACGGAATGCCAACTTGCTCTGAAATGCCTTTGAAATAGCTAATTGAATACAAGGCGCTTTTCAAACGAAAACGCGCTGTCTCCAAGCAGGCCATCTTGGCCGACCTTGAAATTTCAGAAGCCACTTTCAAGCGCGACCTCGAGAAGATGCGCGACTTCTACAACTACGACATCATCTACGACCGTTTCGAAAATGTTTACAAGCTGCACAACGAAGAGGCGGCCTACGAGCTGCCCGGCTTGGTGTTCAGCCAAAAAGAACTGTTGGCCCTGCTGACCATTCAAAACATGATCACCGAACTCGAGCCCGGGCTGCTGGGCCCCATGCTTCAACCGCTGCAAGAGCGCATGGCCGATTTGCTGGCCTCGGAAGGCTTGGACATCGCGTCCCTCACCAAGCGGGTGCGGGCCGTGCATGCAGGCAAACGGCGTTTGGGCTTGAAGTGTTTTCAAGCACTGGCGCAGGCCACGCTGGAGCGCAAAAAAGTGCATGTGCACCACTTCAACCGCCAACGTGGTGAAACCACCGAGCGCGTTATTTCGCCGCAACAACTGGTGCATTACCGAGACAACTGGTATGCGGACGCGTGGTGCCACTTGCGCAACAAGCTGCTGAATTTTTCGGTGGACGCGATCATGCAATGCGACATCCTGCCCGAGGCGGCCAAAGAGTTGAGCCAAAAAGACATTCGCGTCGTCATGCAATCGGGCTATGGCATTTTTGGTGGCGAAGCGCACCACTGGGCCAAGCTGACATTCAGCGCGTTACGCGCCCGCTGGGTGCAGGCCGAGGAATGGCACCCCGAACAAAAAGGCACCACCAACGAGGACGGCAGCTACACCCTGGAGTTCCCCTACTCGGATGAGCGCGAGTTGTTGGGCGACATCTTGCGCTTTGGTGCGGATTTGGAAGTGTTGGGGCCGAAGTCGCTGCGCCAAAGTGTGCAACGCGCGGTTGAAAAACTGGCCAAGATGTACGCGCTTGACAGCCCTTGAGCTGTCAAGCAGCAGTTGTTCAAGCCGCTTGGCGTTCGTTCACTGGCTTGGCCGTGCCAGCGAAGCCGTTGTTCAAGCCGCTTAGCGTTCGTCCACCACCAGCTTGGCCTTAGCGCCGATCATGATTTTGCGTGGCAGCTTTTCTTCGGGAATGACGTTTTCCAGTTTGATGACCAGCATGCCATTCACCATGTCGGCTTCACGCACCACCACAGTTTCAGCCAAGGTGAATTGGTGTGTGAAGTCGCGTGTGGCAATCCCTTTGTGCAGGAACTGACCGGGGTTGTCATTCTTCACCTTGCCGACGATGCTGAGCTTGTTGCCCTCGGCGGTGATGTCAATTTCATCTTGCCTGAAACCAGCCACAGCCACTTCGATGGTGTAGAGGTGATCCGACAACTTGACGATGTTGTAAGGCGGATAAGCCTGGGCACGGCCCGCGTTGTCAGGGGAGTCGATTTTTTCAAACGCGTCGATGAGGCGTTCGAATCCAACGGAGTTCAACAGTAAATTGCGTCCAAATGCATAAGCCATTTTGAGAGTTCCTTGAGTAAGCGAAGTTGATGAAGTACCCAGACCCCGAAGGCGTCTGGATCATTCATAAGTAGGGCAACTTGCTGATGTTTCAAGGGGTCGGCTCGTATCATGACCAGGATGACTTTTCCCACGCACGTTTTGTATTTGCATGGCTTTCGCTCCAGCCCGCAATCGGCCAAGGCGCGGTTTGTGGGCGCTTGGTTGGCCCAGCATCATCCCGAGGTGGTGTGGTGCTGCCCGCAGTTGCCAGCCTCCCCCCAACAGAGTGCCGCCTTGATGATGCAACGGGTGCACGACTGGCCGCGTCAAACCATGGTGGTGATGGGTTCTTCACTGGGCGGCTTTTATGCCACGTGGGTGGCCGTCCAGTTGGGCTGCACTGGCGTGCTGCTCAACCCCGCCGTGCACCCCGCGCGTGACTTGGAGAACCACATCGGCGAGCACCCCAGTTGGCACAACCCCGAAGACAGTATTTACTTTGACCCGGCGTTCATTGATGAGCTGAAGGCCTTGTATGTGGGTGCGGGGTTGAAGTGGCTTGACGCAACCGCTGAGGGAGCAGACGCCAAGCGCTTGTTGGCCGTGATCGCCACCGGCGACGAGGTGTTGGATTGGCAGGAAATGGCTGCACGCTATGCCCATGCGCAGCAGCACATCATTCAAGGCTCGGACCACGGGCTGAGTGATTTTGAAGATGTGTGGCCGGTCGTGCTGGATTTTTTGACAGCGCCAACACCTTAGTGGTTGCTGTTCAGACTTGCGCAATATCCTTTTCAAGCACCAAACGAACGTATCTTGTGTAGGGAATGCCTTGGGCCTTTGCTTTGGCCTTCAATGCATCCAGCAAGTTTTGAGGCAGCCGCAAATTCAAGGCAGCTGCCTTGGGTTCGAATTCAAATTTCACATGCTTGAAGCCTGACAAGTCATAGCTTGATAAATCTGCCGAACTGACAAAATTTTCGGCCACCTCATCTGAGGGCAACGTTGGCAGCTGCTTGGTTTTGTTTTTCATAGTGGTCAATTTCCTTTTGGTGCATGAACCTGGCACTGATGGGCCTGAGCAATATCTTTTGGTCTGTATCGCGAAACATGAAAACGACGAACACATACCTTCCAGCTTGCGTTTGCCCGATGGCTCTTTGGCGTGGTTCTGTCAAATGCGGATCAGCGAGGATGGCAGGCCAACCTGTGAACACCGCTTCGATTTCTTCGCGTGAAACGCCATGCTTGCCGCATTTGGGCCAGTTGCCGGCATCCCAATCAAAGCCGGACAGCTTCATGGCTTGATCATACGCATTTGTATACACATTTGTAGGATGTTTTGTCTTTTTGTCATTACAGGCCTCCCTCTCAGTGGTTTCGATTGCAGTTATCAACTGGGGCGTTATAAGTTGCTTTTGGATCTCATATTGAATACGCGAATGACTATTTAGTGAAAGTAAATTCACCCTGATTTAGCCCTGACCAGCTCACGGTAATCGTCCCTGAGAACCAAAGGTGTGAGAAGCAGCATTTTTTCCAATGGAAGAGGTTCTCTATGAAGAGATCAACATTCAGCGACAGCCGGGTCATGGATGCGGTCATGCGCGTTGAGGCTGGCAGGTTGCAGGGGAGATCAGTGCGAGCCATGCGTCTGAAATTTTTGATTTCAGCTTAGTGTTGAAGTGGCGTCACCGCTTCTTCGTGCATTGTCAGATTGACTGCTCAATTGAAAATATTCAATAAAATCATATACTTAAAGTAACTGATGTTCAAAATCTGACCGTTTACATTCAACACTCAAGTGGAATCGACACTTGTTTATCTTCAAGCATGGCAACCAGGTTTTTTAACCTCCCGCCCTTGAAACCCGGGCTTTTACCCTTATCATTAGCAGTCACGGTCTGTGAGTGCTAACAGCTCCAAACCTTGTGTCGTTAAAAGCACTTTGGTGCATTTCTTATTCAACGTTTCCATCAGGAGAACCCATGAAACTTCGTCCTTTGCACGATCGCGTGATCGTCAAACGCATCGAAAGCGAAACCAAAACCGCTTCCGGCATCGTCATCCCCGACAACGCCGCTGAAAAGCCCGATCAAGGTGAAATCCTGGCCGTCGGCCCCGGCAAAGCCAACGACAAAGGCGACGTCAAGCCTTTGGGCGTGAAAGTCGGCGACCGCGTGTTGTTCGGCAAGTACAGCGGCCAAACCGTCAAAGTGGACGGCGACGAATTGCTGGTCATGAAAGAAGAAGACCTGTTCGCAGTTGTCGAGAAGTAATTGCTACTGTGCAATTTGTCCCCAACATTTTTTTATTGATAGATCTGGAGTCCTAACATGGCAGCAAAAGACGTAATCTTCGGCGGCGAAGCCCGCGCACGCATGGTTGAAGGCGTGAATATTTTGGCCAACGCGGTCAAAGTGACCCTTGGCCCCAAAGGCCGCAACGTGGTGCTCGAGCGCTCATTCGGCGCCCCCACCGTGACCAAGGACGGTGTGTCCGTGGCCAAAGAAATCGAACTCAAAGACAAACTGCAAAACATGGGTGCGCAGATGGTCAAGGAAGTGGCTTCCAAAACCTCTGACAACGCAGGCGACGGCACCACCACCGCCACCGTGTTGGCCCAAGCCATCGTGCACGAAGGCATGAAATACGTGGCCGCTGGCATGAACCCGATGGACTTGAAGCGCGGCATCGACAAGGCGGTCACCGCCCTGATCGCCGAGCTACAAAAAGCCTCCAAAGCCACCACCACCAGCAAAGAAATTGCTCAAGTGGGTTCCATCTCTGCCAACAGCGACCACAGCATCGGTGAAATCATCGCCAACGCCATGGACAAAGTCGGCAAAGAAGGTGTGATCACCGTGGAAGACGGCAAGTCGTTGCAAAACGAACTCGACGTGGTTGAAGGCATGCAGTTTGACCGTGGCTACTTGTCACCCTACTTCATCAACAACCCCGACAAACAAGTGGCCTTGCTGGACAACCCCTTCGTGCTGTTGTTTGACAAAAAGATCAGCAACATCCGCGACCTGCTGCCCACCTTGGAAGCTGTCGCCAAAGCCGGTCGTCCCTTATTGATCATTGCGGAAGAAGTGGAAGGCGAAGCGCTGGCCACTTTGGTGGTCAACACCATCCGTGGTATTTTGAAAGTGGTCGCCGTCAAAGCCCCCGGTTTTGGTGACCGTCGCAAAGCCATGTTGGAAGACATCGCCATCCTGACCGGCGGCAAAGTGATTGCTGAAGAAGTCGGTTTGACGCTCGAGAAAGTCACCTTGGCTGACTTGGGTTCTGCCAAGCGCATCGAAGTGGGCAAAGAAAACACCACCGTCATTGATGGCGCCGGTGCAGCACCCGACATCGAAGCCCGTGTCAAACAAGTGCGCATTCAAATCGAAGAAGCCACCTCCGACTACGACCGCGAGAAGCTGCAAGAACGCGTGGCCAAATTGGCGGGTGGTGTGGCCGTCATCAAAGTGGGTGCTGCCACCGAAGTGGAAATGAAAGAGAAAAAAGCCCGCGTGGAAGATGCCTTGCACGCCACCCGCGCTGCGGTGGAAGAAGGCATCGTGGCCGGTGGTGGCGTCGCGCTGTTGCGTGCCCGTCAAGCCGCTGGCACCATCAAAGGCGACAACCCTGACCAAGACGCTGGCATCAAACTGGTGTTGAAGGCCATCGAAGCGCCCTTGCGCGAGATTGTGTACAACGCCGGTGGCGAGCCCTCAGTTGTTGTCAACGCCATCCTGGCTGGCAAAGGCAACTTCGGTTTCAATGCCGCCAACGACACCTATGGCGACATGATCGAAATGGGCATCTTGGATCCCACCAAAGTGACACGCACTGCTTTGCAAAACGCAGCCTCCGTGGCCTCTTTGATGTTGACCACCGAAGCCATGGTTGCAGAAGCACCGAAAAACGATGCGCCGATGGGTGGCATGGGCGGTGGCGACATGGGTGGTATGGGCGGCATGGGCGGCATGGGCATGTAATAGCACCTAGCGTCGTTGTGAATGGATCTAGGTCGAAATGTTGGCCTTCCATTTGCAACAGCAAATCTACAAACCCCTGGGAGGTGAGAGCCTTCCGGGGGTTTTTTATTGGAAATGAATACTTTGTATGTGGTTAATTTGCCAAATTACACAAAATTAATACTATAAAGTGATGGTTTTGGTTGGATTTTGAGTATTATTTGAACACTTTCAAGTTATACAGTGTCTCAAATGCGGTCTATCGTTCTGCAACAAATCCGGTCATTCCCCGTGCAAGAGCGGCCCGCAGCCGCCAGCGCCTGGGCACAGCCTTCGGGTTTGCAGCGCATGGGCGCAACACACGCCTACTTTGGCGGCCAGCCCGAGGGGCCGCGCCGGGTCAAGCACCCGCCGGTGCGGTTTGACAAGGGCTTGGCAATCGACCTCTGGGTCTGATCGACCGCCGCTCACAACCCACCCATGCCCAGCCCGATGCAACTGGCCAGCAGCACCGCTGGATTCAAACTTGCATCAACACTTCCAGTTTTTTCACATCGGCGCAAAACGCCCGAATGCCCTCCGCCAGTTTGTCGCTGGCCATGGCGTCTTCGTTCAGGGCCAAGCGAAATTGCGCTTCATTCAAGCGCACAGCGGGCAGGTCCATGGCGCGGGCGGAATCAGGGCTCAAAGCAGGTGCCACCGGGCTGTTGCTGGCTTGCAGCTGCGCCAAAAGTTCGGGGCTGATGGTGAGCAAATCACACCCAGCCAACGCCAGGATCTGCCCCACATTGCGAAAGCTCGCGCCCATCACCTCGGTGGCGATGCCGTGTTTTTTGAAGTGGTTGTAAATGCGACGCACGCTTTTCACGCCAGGGTCGTTGGCGCCGGCATGGGCCGCTTCGTCCCACTGCGGACCGGCGGCTTTTTTATACCAATCGTGAATACGACCCACAAACGGTGAGATGAGTGTGACGCCCGCCTGGCCGCAGGCCACCGCTTGGGCAAATGAGAACAACAAAGTGAGGTTGGTGTGGATGCCTTCTTGTTCCAGCACGGCCGCGGCTTGAATGCCTTCCCAAGTGGCGGCAATTTTGATGAGCACGCGCTCGGGGCCCACCCCTTGCGCTTGGTACAAAGCCATGATGTGCCGCGCCCGTGCCACGGTGGCGTCCTTGTCAAAGCTCAAACGCGCATCCACTTCGGTGGACACACGCCCGGGAATGAGGTGCAGGATGTTGCAGCCAAAACGCACCAACAGCTGGTCCATCTGTTCGTCCAAGGCCTGGCCCGGGTGTTGCTGCAAAGTCTCTTGCAACAAAGCGCGGTACTCGGGCATTTGCACGGCTTTCAAAATCAAGGAGGGGTTCGTGGTCGCGTCTTGCGGCTGGAACTGGCTGATTTGTTGGAAGTCGCCTGTGTCGGCCACCACGGTGGTGTATTGTTTGAGCGCTTCGAGTTGGTTCATGGAGCCATTATCGCAACCGGTTTCAAGCTACAGTTCGACCATGACTTCAGTTCTGGTATTGGGTGGCTCGGGATTTGTCGGACGGCACGTGTGCGAAGCGCTGAACCGCGTCGGTGTGAACCTGACGGTGCCAACACGCCGCTTGCCTGCACGCTCGGTGCAAATGCTGCCAAGGGTGAGTGTGGTGCAAGCCAATGTGCACGACCCTCTACAGTTGGCCGCGCTGGTACGCGGCCATGATGCAGTGGTGAATCTGGTGGCCATTTTGCATGGCAACCGCACTGCATTTGAACAAGTGCATGTGGTGTTAGCCCGCAGTTTGGCACAGTCCTGTATTGACGAGGGCGTGAAACGCCTGGTGCATGTGAGCGCTTTGGGGGCCGACTTGCACGGCCCTTCGCTGTACCAACGCAGCAAAGCGCAAGGCGAGGCGGCACTGCAAACCGGTGTGGTGCACGGCTTGCAACTCACGGTGCTGCGCCCCAGCGTCATCTTTGGCCAAGACGATGCCTTCATGAATCTGTTTGCCAAGCTGCAAGCCTTCGCACCTCTGGTTCCGTTGGCCGGCGCTGCCACACGCTTTCAACCCGTGTGGGTGCAAGACGTGGCACGGGCCATCGTGCAAAGTTTGCAACAACGCCACAGCATCGGTCGGGTGTATGAACTTGTGGGGCCGAAGGTGTTCACGCTGCAACAACTGGTCGAACATGCCGGTGCCTGGTCGGGCCATCCGCGATGGGTGTTCGGCTTGCCGCACCCTGTGGCTTATGTGCAAGCCTTGTTGATGGAATGGTTGCCGGGTCCGCCCCTGATGAGCCGTGACAACCTGGCGTCCATGCAATCGGACAACGTGGCCAGCGGCCACCTGCCCGGTTTGCGCGAACTCGGTGTGGCACACGCCACCTCTCTGTCAGCCATTTTCCCTGTGGCCTGAACATGCAAGTTTTCTTGGTTGGTGGCGCCGTGCGCGATGCACTACTGGGCATACAAGGGGCTGATCGCGATTGGGTGGTGGTGGGCAGCACGCCAGAAGAGATGGTGGCCAAAGGTTTCACACCCGTGGGCAACGACTTCCCGGTGTTCTTGCACCCCACAACCCGCGAGGAATACGCGCTGGCCCGTACCGAGCGCAAAACCGCGCCCGGCTACAAAGGGTTTGTGGTGCATGCCGCACCTGATGTGCGCTTGGAACAAGACTTGGCGCGGCGCGACCTGACGATCAATGCCATCGCTCGTGACGACGACAACAACCTGATCGACCCCCACAACGGCCAACAGGATTTGCAAGCACAAATCTTTCGCCATGTGACCGACGCGTTTCGCGAAGACCCGGTTCGCATCCTGCGGGTGGCCAGGTTGGCAGCGCGCTTTCCACAGTTTCGCGTGGCGCCTGAAACCCAAAGCCTGATGCAAGACATGGTGCAAGCCGGTGAGGTGGACGCCTTGGTGCGCGAACGTGTTTGGCAAGAACTCGCCAAAGGTTTGATGGCCGCACAACCATCGCGCATGTTGCAAGTGCTGCGAGACTGCGGGGCTTTGCAACGTTTGCTGCCCGAAGTGGATCGTTTGTACGGCGTGCCGCAACCGATTGAGCACCACCCTGAGGTGGATACGGGCATTCATGTGGAAATGGTCTTGGATGAATGCGCTCGAATGAACGCTGGTTTGGAGGTGCGCTTTGCCGCGCTCTGCCACGACCTGGGCAAGGGCAACACGCATCCCACGGCCTTGCCACGACACATCGGCCACGAAGGGCGCAGTGTCAAACTTTTGCGGGCCGTGTGTGAACGTTTGCGGGTGCCGCAAGGGTGCAAAGAACTGGCCGAGGTGGTGGCGCGTGAACACGGCCATATCCACGGCAGTTTGAACTTGGGTGCCGAGGCGGTACTGCGTTTGCTGCTGCGCTGTGATGCCCTGCGCCGACCCGAGCGCTTTGCGCTGGCTTTGCAAGCCTGTGAAGCCGATGCACGAGGCAGAACAGGTCGGCAAGACCGTGTCTATCCGCAAGCCGCACGTTTGCATACCTTGATGCAGGCAGCCTTGTCTGTGGACACCGCCACCCTGTCAGACGCCGCGATGCAACAGGGTTTGAAAGGCGTTCAAGTGGGTCAGCAAATTGACGCGGCCCGTGTGCAGGCCATCAAAGCTGCCATGGCCGATTGAGACACCCTATTGGGGGTTGGTGAGGGTGTCAGCATCCATCGGCCAGGGCGCTGCCAGGTTTTTCATGAGCTGGGTGCTGGCCAAGACTTGGCGGCTTTGAATATCCAATAAATTGCGCTCGGCTGACAAGGCGCTGGCTTGGGCGGTCACCACATTCAAATAACTGACCGTGCCTGCGCTGTACTGCGCTTGTGCAATGGCGAGGTTGCGTTGAGCCGCCTGCAACGCTTGGCTTTGCGCCTGCGCTTGTTCGTGCAACTGTTGCGCCGCCACCAGGTTGTCTTCCACCTCTTGCAAGGCTTGCAAGACGGTTTGTCGGTAGCTGATACCTGCCGCTTCCAAGGCCGCAAGCGCCTGTGCTTGCACTGCTTTGCGCTGACCGCCATCGACCAAGTTCAAGGCCATGCTGGGGCCGAATGACCACAACAACGAAGATGCACTGAAGATGTTGGCCAAGTCGCTGCTGCGGTAGCCCAGATTGGCTGCAAAGCTGAACGATGGGAAAAAAGCGGCTTGCGCGACACCCAACTGTGCTTGGGCGGCCAAGACGCGTTGTGAAGCCGCGCGGATATCCGGACGCTGCTGCACCACGCTGGCGGGCAATGAGCCCGGCAGTGGCGGCAATGAAAACCAAGGGTCGTGTGCGGCAATTGGCAACTCACCTGGAGCCTTGCCCAGCAACACCGCCAAAGCGTTTTGCAATTGCAGACGCGAGGTGTCGACTTCAATGCGCTGCGCCAACGTGGTGTTGAGTTGCAACTCGGCTTGCGCCACATCTGCAGCCGACACCACACCGGCCTCATAACGAAAGCGGGTCAGGCTCAGCGCCTTGGTATAGGCCTGCACTGCTTGGTTCAACACTGCGAGCTGCCGCTGCGCGGTTCGCAGCGCCACATAGGTCTGCACCAAACTGGCCTGGGCCGACAAGCGTGCCAATGCCAAGTCTTCTTGACTGGCCTGCAACAACGCCTGCGCAGCTGCATTTTGCGCATTCAATCGACCCCAGACGTCCCACTCCCAACTCAATGGTGCAGTCACACTGATGCTGTTTGAGGCCTTGCGATCGGTGTCTTGCACGCGACCTGCACCGGCGTTCAACGACAGAGAGGGCCACAGGCTGCTTTGCGACAAGGTCAAGGCCGCCTGGGCTTGTCGCACTTTGCTGGCGAGCAATTGCACATTCAACGCCGCTTGCAACAACTGGGTTTGCAAATCATTGAGCACCGGATCATTGAACACCGTCCACCACTGCGGTGCAAACTCCAAGGGTGAGGCCTGAACAGGTGTCGCAGCGTTCTGCGGCGCCACCCCTGCTTGGGGGGCTGATGACTTGAACAAATGGCCGCAAGCACTCAAGCTGAACACACACAGTGTCCATGAAATGAAATGAAAACGAATCATGCGCTTTGCCCAATCATGGATGGCAACTGTACAGACGGACTGGCATGCACCCGCGGGCCCATGACTTTGGCGCGCAAGGCTTCCAGACCCACAAACACAATGGGCGTGGTGTAGAGCGTCAGGAGTTGGCTGAGGGCCAAGCCACCGAGCACCGCCAGCCCCAAAGGTTGGCGCATTTCAGCCCCCACACCAAAAGCCAGCGCCAACGGAATCGCACCCAACATGGCGGCGGCCGTTGTCATCAAAATGGGGCGCAAGCGCAATTGCGCCGCGACATGAATCGCTTGCGCTGCGCTGCAGCCTCGGCGCTGACGATGCAACGCAAAGTCAATCATCAAAATGGCATTTTTCTTGACAATGCCAATGAGCAAAATGATGCCAATCATGGCGATCACGCTGAACTCGGTGTCAAAGGCCATGAGCGTGAGCAAGGCGCCCACCCCCGCTGAGGGCAAGGTGGACAAAATCGTCAGCGGGTGCAACAAACTTTCATACAAAACACCCAACACCAAGTACAACGTGAGCAAGGCCGCCAAGATCAACAGGGGTTGGGTTTGCAAAGATTGCTGAAAGGCATTCGCCGTTCCTGCAAAACCTCCGCGCACCGACACCGGCATGTTCAATGCTGCGACGGTTTCTTCAATCTCCTGTGTGGCCTGCGACAAGCTCACGCCGGGTGCAAGGTTAAAACTGAAGGTGTCCGAGGGCACCCCGCCCTCATGCACCACCGACAGCGAGGTGTTGGTGAGTTCGACCCGCGCAAAACTGCTCAGGGGCACCGGCTGGCCCAGGTTGTTCATGAACTGCAAACGCTTCAATGACTCGGCGCTTTGCAAATGTTCGGGGGCCAATTCCATGACCACACGGTACTGGTTGAGGGGGTTGTAAATCACACTCACCTGGCGCTGTCCAAAGGCATTGGCCAAGGTGGTGTCAATCGTTCGCACCGACAAGCCTAGACGCGATGCTGCATCACGGTCAATCACCAACGAAGTTTGCAAGCCACGGTCTTCGTAATCGTTGTTCACATCCTCCAATGACTTGAGCTTGGCCAAGGCGCGGCGCAATTTCGGCTCCCATTCACGCAACTCGCTCAATTCATCAGCCTTGATGCTGTACTCGAATTGGGCGTAACTGCCACGCGCTCCCATACGCAGGTCTTGCACCGGCATCAAGAACAATCGTGCACCAGCTTCCTTGGACAACTTGGCTTTCAATCGATTGGCCACTTGTTCAGCTGTGGCTCGCCGCTCGGGCGGCGGCTTCAAGGTCATGAACATTTGCGCCGCGTTACGTTGGCCATTGCCGGTGAAGCCGGTCACCGTCAACACATCCGGATCGGCTTGCACAATGGCCAGCATGGTTTGCAAACGCTGTTGCATAGATTGAAACGAGGTACTTTGGTCAGCTCGGATGTAACCGTTGATGCGGCCCGTGTCTTGCTGCGGAAAAAATCCTTTGGGGATGGTGCGGTACAAACTCACGTTCAACACAATCGTGACCAGCAACACCAACCACATCAACCACTGGTGCCTCAATGCCCATGCCAACGAGCGGCGATACCACCTGGCAACCTGCAGTCGCTGGCGCGGCGCTGGCTTTGGCACGTCATGGGGCAGCCATGATGCGCACATCATCGGCGTGGTGGTCAGCGACACCACCATGCTGGTGAGAATGGCAGCGGTCATCACCAAAGCAAACTCATGGAACAAGCGCCCCAGCACGCCGCCCATGAACAAAATGGGAATGAACACCGCCACCAAAGAGATGCTGATGGCCACCACCGTGAAACTGATGTCACGCGTCCCTTGCAAACAGGCTTGTCGCAAAGGCACGCCGCGTTCACGAAAACGCGTGACGTTTTCCAACACCACGATGGTGTCGTCCAGCACAAAACCTGTGGCTATGGTCAAAGCCATCAAGCTCAGATTGTTCAAGCTGAAGTCCAGCAAATACATCACCACGCAGGTGCCCGCCAACGACAGCGGCACAGCCACGCTGGGAATCAAGGCGGTGCGCCAACGTTTTAAAAACAAGGCCACCACCAAGATCACCAAGGCCATCGACAGCAGCAAGGATTTTTGAATTTCAATCAAAGAACCGCGAATGGTCGGTGTGCGGTCCGACACCACGCTCATGCTGACAACAGGCGGAATCGATTGCTGCAAGATCGGCAACAGTGCACGCACTTTGTCCGCCGTTTCAATCACGTTGGCGCCGGGCTGTTGATTCAGCACCAGCAACACCGCTGGCTGACCCTGTGAGATGCCATCCGTGCGCAGGTCTTGCACCGAATCTTGCACATCAGCCACGTCTTGCAATCGCACGGCCCGACCATCCTTGAAGCGCAAAATCAATCCAGCATAGTCCGCTGCACTGCGGGCTTGGTCATTGGCCTCAATCTGCCACATTTGCGTCTCGTTATCCAACACCCCTTTGGGCCGGTGCACATTTGTGCCAACCAACGCCAAGCGAACATCCTCCAGTGACAAGCCCTGAGCGGCGAGTTTGTCGGGATGAATCGACACCCTCACCGCAGGCAGTGCACCGCCTCCAATGGTGACCTGTCCCACACCATCGACTTGCGACAAACGTTGCGCCAGGATGGTCGATGCCAAGTCATACATCTGACCGCGCGTGTAAGTGCTTGACGTCAGAGCAATCACCAACATGGGACTTTCTGCCGGATTGGTTTTGCGGTATGTGGGGCGATTAGGCATGCCCGAGGGCAGCAAACTTTGAGCAGTGTTGATGGCCGCTTGGACTTCGCGTGCCGCGCCATTGATGTCGCGGTCGAGCTCAAATTGCAGATTGATGCGGGTCGAGCCTTGAATCGAGCTCGAGGTCATTTCATTGACGCCTGCGATGTTGCCCAAGGCCCGCTCCAAAGGTGTGGCCACGGTGGCCGCCATGGTCTCTGGACTTGCGCCGGGCAGTGTGGCCTGCACCGAAATGCTGGGAAAACTGACCTGCGGCAACGGGGCCACAGGCAGCAAACCATAGGACAACCCCCCCGCCAAGGCCACCCCCAAGCTCAGCAATGTCGTGGCAACAGGACGATCGATGAAAAAGGCCGAGAAATTCATGCGCTCAGCCGAGGCGTCAAACGTTTCGCCCATGCATCCAGTTGCAAATAGATGACGGGCGTGGTGAACAAGGTGAGCCATTGGCTCACCAACAAGCCCCCAACCAGCGTGACCCCCAAGGGTTGCCGCAATTCACTGCCCACACCGGATCCCAACACCAATGGCAGTGCGCCCAACAAAGCACACAAGGTGGTCATCAAAATCGGCCTGAACCGCAGCAAGCACGCTTGCTCAATGGCTTGTCGGGGTGTCATGCCTTGATGGCGCTCGGCATCGAGAGCAAAGTCGATCATCATGATGGCGTTTTTCTTGACGATGCCAATCAACAAAATGATGCCAATCACCGCCATCAAATTCAAATCGGTGCGCGACAGCATGAGCGCCAGCAAGGCGCCCAAGGCGGCAGACGGCAAGGTCGACAAGATAGTGATCGGATGGATGAAACTTTCATAGAGCACACCCAAAACGATGTACATCGTGACCACCGCCGCCAGCACCAGCCACAGGTTGTTGGTCAGCGATGCCTGGAAGGCCAAGGCCGCACCCTCAAAACGAGTTTCGATGTTGGCAGGAACCTGCTCGGCAGCACGCAGCGCCTGCCAAGTCGTTTCGACAGCTCGCACCGCCTCACCCAATGAAGCGTGTGCTGATGGTTCAAATGACAACGTGACTGCTGGAAACTGACCCACATGCAAGAGGCTCAACTGCGCCGCACGTTCCTCAATGCTGGCCACACTGCTGAGCGGCACTTGAGCGCCCGAACTGGCGGGCACCATCAAGCGTGACAAGGCGGCTGGCCCCAAGCGGTCTTGCGGTTGCACCTCCAGAACCACGCGGTACTGGTTGCTTTGCGTGAAAATGGTGGAGACCAAGCGTTGCCCAAAGGCGTTGTAGAGGGCGTTGTCGATGGCCAGCACACTGACCCCCAAACGGCTGGCGGCTTCACGGTCGATGCGCACAAAAGCCTGCATTCCTCGGTTTTGCACATCAATGGCCACTTCGCCCAAGTCCGGATGACCTTGCAATTGTTCTTGCAAGCGTGCCGACCAAACCCCCAAGGCTGGCATGTCTGGGCCGCTCAATAAAAATCGATATTGGGTTCGTGCCAACCGGTCTTCGAGTGTCAAGTCTTGCAACGGTTGCAGGTACATGCGCATGCCACTGAGCTTGGACGCAGCCTGATTCAGGCGTTGCAAAATCTCTGGCAAAGGGGCATCTCGTTGGTTTTTGGGAACCAGGTTGATGGTCATGCGTCCGGTGTTCATGCTGGTGTTGGGTCCATCAACCCCAATGAAGGAGGTGAGGCTTTGCACCGCCGGGTCTTTCAACAAGGTTTGCGCCAAGGCTTGCTGGCGTTCAGCCATTGCCGGGAAAGATGTCGATTGCGTGGCTTCGGTGATGACTTGGATCGCACCCGTGTCTTGCAGCGGGAAAAATCCTTTGGGTATCCAGGCATACAGGCCCACTGTCAGCAACACCGTGGCGGCAAATACCCAAGTGGTTTGCAGCGGATGGTTCAACACCGTTTTGAGCGCAACGGCATACCGGTCTATCAAGACTTGCAGCCACGCTGGGTGGTGCCATTGGGCACGGTCTGCAGGGCTGAATCTGGGGCGCAACAGATAGGCGCACATCATGGGCGTGAGCGTGAGCGACACCACGGCCGAAATCAGAATGGCCACAGCCAATGTGATGGCGAACTCGTGAAACAAGCGTCCCACCACATCGCCCATGAACAACAAAGGAATCAACACAGCCACCAGCGAGAAGGTAAGCGACAAAATCGTGAAGCCAATTTGCCGCGCACCTTCCAGGGCCGCTTGCAAAGGTGTGCTGGGTCGTTTGAGGTCTTGCAAATAACGGGCAATGTTCTCGATCATCACGATGGCATCGTCCACCACAAAACCGGTGGCCACGGTCAGGGCCATGAGGGTCAGGTTGTTGATGGAAAAACCCGCCAAGTACATGAACCCAAAAGTACCGACCAAGGACAACGGCACCACCACGCTTGGAATGATGGTGGCAGCGGCACTGCGTAAAAACAAGAAGATCACCATCACCACCAAGGCCACTGACAGCATGAGCTCAAACTGGACATCACGAACCGAAGCACGAATGGTGACAGTGCGATCGGTCATCAATTGCATTTCAACACTGGGGGGCAAGGATGCTTTCAAGGATGGCAACAAAGCTTGAACCCGTTCCACCACTTCGATCACATTCGCACCCGGTTGTCGTTGGATGTTCAAGATGATGGCGGGTTGTTCATTAGCCCAAGCCGCTAATCGGTTGTTCTCAGATGCTTCTACAATGGTGGCCACATCACGCAAGCGCAGGGGATTGCCCCGCACATAGGCCAGCACCAAGTTGGCGTAGTCGTCCACCGATCGCATTTGGTCGTTTGCATCCAAAGTTGATGCCCGCGCGGGGCCATCCAGACTGCCTTTGGCCATACTGACATTGGATTGGTTGATGGCGTTGCGCACATCGTCCAAAGAAAAACCTGACGCCGCCAGGGCTTGGCTGTTCACCTGCACCCGAACCGCGGGCCGTTGACCACCGGCAATGCTGACCAAGCCAACGCCCGAGACTTGCGACAAACGCATGGCCAATCGGTTCTCTACCATGTCGTGCACTTGGGTCATGGGCAAGCTGCCCGAACTGATGGCCAAGCTGAGAATGGGTGCATCGGCCGGATTGACCTTGCTGTAAGCCGGGGACATTGGCAAATCGTCGGGCAAGACACTGCTGGCGGCATTGATCGCCGCTTGCACTTGTTGCTCGGCTACATCGAGTGGCAGCTTCAAAGAAAACCGCAACGTGATGACTGAGGCTCCACCTGAACTCACTGACGTCATCAAGGCCAAACCGGGCATCTGCCCAAACTGTCGTTCCAGCGGTGCGGTGATGGACGCGGTGATGACTTGCGGGCTGGCACCCGGGTACAAGGTGCTGACTTGGATCGTGGGGTAGTCCACTTGCGGCAGCGAGGCGACGGGCAGAAAACGGTAGGCCAACAAGCCACTCAGCAGCAAAGCCACCATCAACAACGAGGTGGCCACCGGCCGCAGAATGAACAAACGCGACAGGCTCATGGCTTGGCGGGTTTCACCACCTCGACCGTGCTGCCATTGCGCAATCGGTCGGCACCATCGGTCACGACCCATTCATCAACCTTCAATTCGCCTTGCACAGCCTGCCATGCACCTTCCACGGCCAACAACTGCACGTTTTGCAAACGAATGCTGTTGTCGACCTGCACCACACACACAAAGGTGCCTTGTGCGCCGCGTTGAATCGCCTGTGTGGGCACCACCAAAACATTTTTCAAGGTGTCGAGTTCCAGGCGGATTTGAGCAAATTGGTTGGGAAACAGCAAGCCTTGTTTGTTGTCCAAGGTGGCTTTGAGCTTCAAGGTGCCGGTGGCGATATCAATCGCATTGTCGGTGGTGCTGACTCGGCCTTGCGCCAAGCGCTGTTGACGATCGCGATCCCATGCTTGCACCGGCAAGGCGTGACCTGCTTTGAGTTTGCGCATGATGAGGGGAACATGCACCTCAGGTACCGCGAACACCACGGCCATCGGTTGGGTTTGCGTGATGCTGACCAAGCCATTCGGATCGCTGGCCCGCACCAAGCTGCCCAATTCGGCTTTTTTCAAGCCCAAACGACCACTGATGGGTGCGGTGACCTTGGTGTAGGAGAGTTGCAAACGCGCTGCTTCCACTTGCGCTTGATTGGCCTGCACAGTACCTTGCAACTGACCCACCAGGGCAGCTTGTGTTTCCACTTGTTGTCGGGCAATCGCGTCTTTGCTGAGCAGGTCCTGGTAGCGTTGCAAATCCAGTTGCGCATTTTTCAGTTGTGCCGTGTCACGTGCCAGTTGACCCTGCGCCTGGTGCAGTTGGGCTTCGTAGGCGCGGGGGTCAATCTCGGCCAACAACTGACCCGCTTGCACCCACTGGCCCTCAGTGAAACGCACGGCCTTGAGTTCGCCATCCACCTTGGCCCGAACGACGGCCGTGTTGAGTGCAGTGAGTGTGCCCAAGGCGTCAACACTTTGGCGAATGTCCATTTGCTTGACTTGAACTGCACTGACGGGTGTATTTTTACCGCCGCCCTCTTTGTTACCCGGACGTCCCTGACCTTTGGAGTGTTCGGTGCTTTTGTCGGATGGCTTGGCGGAATCTTGGTGGGTCTTTGTCGCCTTGCTGAGGCTCAACCCCCGTTGAATCTCGGGGTACCACCAAATGATGACGCCACCCAACACCATCACAGCAAGCCATTTGGAACGCATTAAATTGTGTTTCAAGAAAGACATGTCAAGCATTCAAATTCAGGTCAGTTGACATATTAACCCTCGTTCATGTCCCTGCGCCGAAAGGGACTAAAGCCGTTGATCAAATAAAGTGTGCAATACCGGCACAAACAATGCTGAGGATGACGGTGGTGGTGAATGGAATAAAAAATTCACGGCCAAACATTCGAAAGCGCAGGTCACCTGGTAAACGACCCAAGCCTATTTTGCTGAGCCACGGCGTGATGCCTTGAATCAGCAGCAGCACCACGAACACCACGATCAGCCAGCGAATCATGTCTACAACCTGTGGGTTCGATCAGCTTGCACAAAGCCTATCGGCACCCAATCTTCAGCAAGGCCCAATGCGATCACCTTGAACAACTCACCCATCTCGTGGTCTTGAATCAGTTTTTGCGCCATGCTGCGCTCTTGCACGCTGGCCTGTTCAAGCAAGGGCAACAAGCCACTGTTGAGCAAAAAGTGGGCTTGACTGGTGTAGCCCAAGACCTGCAAACCTTGCTCTTGCGCGGCCAACGCCACGCCCGTGAAATTCACATGGGTGGTGATGTCCTTGAGACCGACTTGACTCAACGGGTCGGTGTCGCTCAAGTGGCCTTGGTGGCACATCAAGGTACCCATGTGGCGCTGCGGATGATAGAACTCGTGCGCAGGAAAACCATAGTCGATGAAAAAAATCGCACCCTGGCGCAAGCGATCAGCTAGGCTGCGCACAAAAGCCTCGGCTTGTGGATGGATTTCACACAGGTAGTTGTGGGCGCTAGCGATGTCAAATGGGGGCGTATCGGTGGTGACACGATCCTGCCAATCAAAGGCTTGCAAGTCCTCACGCCACACCACCCCCCGTTCGTGCCAAACACCATTCAAGCGGTGCAGCAAACGCACAGGCATCGCGTCCAACACCTCATTGCCCAGCACCACGCCGTGGAGTTGTTCGGGCAAGGCATCGAGCCAACTGACCTTGTGGGCATGGGCCTGCAAGGTTTGGGCTTGGCGCTGGCGCAAACTGCCTGAGACATCGAAGATGGTGTAGTGCTTCACATCATCGCCCAAAGCATTCAATATTTGCAAAGCCAAGCTGCCATTGCCTGCGCCAAATTCATAGACCGTGTCAGTGCCGCTGTGCTGCAACGCTTCCCGAACGCTGTTGGCCAGCGCTTGACCAAACACGGGGGAGAGTTCGGGTGCCGTGACGAAATCACTGCCGCCACTGGGCATGCGGCCAATTTGCTGCTGGCCCGCACTGTAGTAGCCCAATCCAGGCGCATACAAGGCCAGCGCCATGAAGCGATCGAAGGGCATCCAACCGCCTTGCTTGACCAAGCTGGCCTGGATCAAACGGCCCGTTGCCGTTGGGGCAGTCGGTACACTCTTGGCCTGTTCATTCATCGCGTGGATTGTCGTTCATGTCTGTTGCGGATTCATTCCCTTCTTCCCCTGTGGTGCTGGTCACCGGCGGCGCCAAGCGACTGGGCCGTGCATTCTGCTTGGCCTTTGCAAATGCAGGCTGGCACATCATCTGCCACTACAACCACTCCAAGACCGAGGCTTTGCAAACGCAGCAGATGGTGCAAGCACTGGGCCAGCAGTGCCACTTGGTTCAACTCGACTTGAATCTGTGCGACGCACACGAGCAGTTGCTCAACACGTGCCATGGACAAGCCTTGGGCTTGCCGCAGTGCATTGTCAACAATGCTTCGGTATTTGAAGAAGACAGCGCTGAAACCAGCAGCGCCGCGCACCTGCAATCGCACTTCCAAATCAACACGGTACTCCCCTTGATGCTGGCCAATGGCTTGGCCAAGCGTTTGGATGCCTCTGCCAAGACCAATGCCAGCGTGATCCATGTGCTGGATCAAAAAGTGCACAACCTGAATCCTGATTACTTCTCCTACACGGTGAGCAAACTCGCGCTCGAGCGCAGCGTGGCCTTGCAGGCGCAAGCCCTCGCACCAAAAGTGCGCGTGTGTGGCTTGTCGCCGGGCTTGAGCTTCTTGAGTGGCCCGCAAACCCAGGCCAATTTTGATCAAGCTGCCCGCATCAATTTGTTGCAGCGCCCCATCGATACCAACGACATTGCCCGCACCGCTGTGTTCATTGCTGAAAACCAGGGACTGAGCGGCACCACGATTCAAGTGGACAACGGCCAGCATCTGGTGCCACTGTCGCGCGACGTCATGTTCACCATCACCCCACCATCGCCATGAACCCCGGACTTCTTGCTTTTTCTGTTTTGGATAAGCGCATAGCCACACAGTGCCGCTTGCTCAGCCTGCACCAGTTCGAATGCATGGTGCATATTGGTGTGCATGATTTCGAGAAAAAAAGCGCACAACGCATGTGGTTTGACATTGACTTGTGTGTGCCGCTGACGGATGCGCCAGCCACACGCGACGATATTTCGCAAACCCTGAATTACGATTTTTTGCGTGAGATGGTGTTGCAAACCACAGGTGAAGTCCACCATGAGCTGCAAGAAACCTTGTGCGACACCTTGTTGACTGAATTGATGCGCCATCCCAGCATCGTAGCCGCGCGTGTTCAGACCCGCAAACCCGATGTCTACACCGACTGCGCGTCGGTGGGCACCGAGCGAGTGGGTTTCAAACCTTGGTGATCCGATGAACCACTGCCAATCACAAACCCTGTCACTCACCGGCCTTCGTTTTGATGCGAGTTTGGGTATTTTGCAATCGGAGAAAACCAAACCGCAGCCGATTCAAGTGGACGCTGAGCTGAATCTTGGACCCCAGGTCTTGTTGCCCCGCGACGATGACATTCGCCAGGTGTTGGATTACCGCCGGGTGCGCAAAATCATCATTGAAGAATGCACCGCTGTGCACATCAACCTGCTTGAAACCATGATTGGCAAACTCAGCCACCGGTTGCTGCAATTGCCGGGTGTGTTGGGTGTACGGGTGAAAATTGCCAAGCTTGAGATCTTCGAGGATTGCGAAGTGGCGATCCATATGGAATCTGGACAATGGTGACTTATGTCAATTGAACGCGAAACCCAAAAACTCGAAAAGCGCTTGTGCCGACAAGTCGGCCAAGCCATCATGCAATACAACATGATTGAAGAGGGCGACAAGGTGATGGTCTGCATGTCGGGCGGCAAAGACAGCTACGGCATGCTCGATATCTTGCTCAAGCTCAAAGCCCGTGCCCCGATTCACTTCGATTTGATCGCGGTCAACCTCGACCAAAAACAACCCGGCTTTCCGGCCCATGTGCTGCCCGAGTACCTGAGCCAACTCGGCGTGCCGTATCGAATTGAAACCCAAGACACCTACTCGATTGTCAAAAGCAAAATTCCCGAAGGCAAAACCATGTGCAGCCTGTGCAGCCGTTTGCGCCGGGGCATTTTGTACCGGGTGGCCGATGAAATGGGCGCCACCAAAATCGCTTTGGGTCACCACCGCGACGATATTTTGCAAACCTTCTTTTTGAACATGTTTTTCGCCGGCAAGCTCAAAAGCATGCCGCCCAAATTGGTGAGTGACGCGGGCCACCACATCGTGATTCGCCCCTTGGCATTCGTGGCCGAGAAAGACTTGCAACGTTGGGCGGTGCACCGCGAATTCCCCATCATTCCGTGCACCTTGTGCGGCAGCCAAGATGGTTTGCAGCGCCAGCAGGTGGGCGACATGCTGCGCGAGTGGGAGAAGAAACACCCGGGCCGCTTGGACATCATGTTCAATGCACTGCAACACGTGGCCCCATCGCACTTGCTGGACGACACGCTGTTTGACTTCAAGGGCCTGGCCTCCACCGGGGTGCCCGACCCCGATGGCGACACGGCATTTGACAAGGACAGTTTTGCCATGCCCAGCTTGGCGGGCATTCAAACCATCACCGTCTAGGCGGCGCGTTTCTTATAGGCCACCACCGCTTGGGTTTGTTCGCCCAAACCATCGATGCCCAAGTGCATGACATCACCGGGTTTTAAAAACACAGGCGCGGGCTTGCCGTTTTTGTTTTTGCGACCCATGCCCACACCCGGCGGTGTGCCCGTGGTGATCACATCTCCGGGCATCAGGGTCATGAAGTGGCTGACATAACTGACCAGTTTGGCCACATTGAACACCATGGTTTTGGTGTTGCCGGTTTGCATGCGCACCCCGTTCACGTCCAGCCAAAGACCCAAACGTTGTGGGTTGGGCACCTCGTCGCGCGTGACCAACCATGGGCCGATGGGGCCAAAGGTGTCGCAGCCCTTGCCCTTGTCCCAAGTCATGCCGCGCTCAAGTTGAAAGGCGCGTTCGGACACATCATTGACCACACAATAACCCGCCACATGCTTCAAGGCTTGGGCTTGTGACACATAGCTGGCCTTGCTGCCAATCACCACACCCAACTCCACTTCCCAATCGCTTTTCTCCGAACCCTTGGGCAGCATCACCGGGTCGTGAGGACCTTGCACACAGCTGTTGGCCTTCATGAACACCACCGGTTCGGCGGGCACGGGCAAATTGGATTCGGCAGCGTGATCGGCGTAGTTCAAACCAATCGCGATGAACTTGCCGACCTGGCTGATGGGGCAGCCCATGCGGGGCGTGCCGCGCACCTTGGGCAGCGTGTCGGTTTTCAGCTTGGCAAGTTTGGCCAAGGTTTTGTCGCCAAGCTGGGCCGCGCCAATGTCGGGGATGAGGGCGCTCAAGTCGCGCAACTGCCCTTGTGCATCAATCAAGCCGGGCTTTTCGCGGCCCGCAGGGCCATATCGAACAAGTTTCATGCATGCTCCTGTCTTTGAGGTGGCATGGATGATAGGGCTTGCGCTGGACGCGATCGGCTACGGGTTTATGCCAATGAGAGAGGGTCAGCGGCAGCGTTATGGTCACTGAAAATACCCCCTCCCCTTTGTTTCAGAAAGCTTTTGCATGCAGCATCGTTTATTCGGACCTGTGCGGGCGATGGCGCTGGGCCTGTTGTGCTGGGCCACACTCCATGCCATGGCCGCGCAAAAACTCAAATGGGCCCATGTGTATGAAACCAGTGAGCCGTTTCACACCGAATCGGTTTGGGCCGCCGCAGAAATCAACAAGCGCAGCAACGGTAAATTTGACATCCAGGTGTTTCCAGCTTCCAGCTTGGGCAAAGAGACCGACCTGAACCAAGGCCTGACCCTGGGCACGGTGGACATCATCATGAGCGGGGCCTCTTTTGCTGCCCGAACCTATCCGCGCTTTGGCATTGCCTACTATCCCTTCATCTTCCGCGACAGCGACCATTTGCTGGCATTTTCAAAAAGTCCGCTGTTCCAAGAGTTGACCCAAGAGTTCCGACGCAAAACCGGTATTCAAGTCACTGCCTACGCCTACTACGGCGCACGCCAAACCACCGGTCAAAAAGTCTTCAACACCTGCGCCGACATCAAGGGTTTGAAAATCCGTGTGCCCGATGCTCCGGCCTACATCACGACCTGGCAAGCCTGCGGTGCCAACCCCACACCGATTGCGTTTGCAGAGGTGTATTTGGCGCTTCAAAACGGCACGGTGGATGCCCAAGAAAATCCACTGACCGCGATCGAAGCCAAAAAGTTTTTTGAAGTGCAAAAAACCATCATGCTGACCTCGCATGTGGTTGAAGGCCTGATCACCATGGTCGGACCGCATGTCTGGAACACCTTGAGCCCTGCCGAACAAAAAATGTTCACCGAGGTGATGCAAGAAGCTTCGGCCCGCATCACCGTGAAAATCAAAAAACGTGAAGCCGAATTAATCGACATTTTCAAGAAAAAGGGTTTGAAAGTGGTCGAGGTCGACCGGAAAAGTTTTCAAACCGCCGTGTTGAAAAACAAACCCGTGGAAAGCCTGGGCTTCACGCGCCTGGATTACGACCGCATCCAGGCGGTGAAATGAGCCAAGACCTGGATCAACTGGCCGCCTCCTTTGGCGACAATGAAAGCTCAGTGGATTTGTCCGACACCTTGCCCGAGGCTTGGCTGGCATTGCTGTTGTTTTTTGCGCTGGGCCTGACTGTTTTCTACCAATTCATCACCCGCTACGTGTTCAACGATTCGGCGGCCTGGACCGAAGAAGTGGCGCGCTATTTGTTGATTGGCACGGTGTTCACCGGGGCGGTCATCGGCGTGAGCAAAAACAACCACATCCAAGTCGATTTTTTCTACCGCTTCATGCCGCATGGTTTGGCCCGTGGCTTGTCCTTGTGCATCGATCTGTTGCGCATTGGATTTTTGGCCAGTGCCAGCGTGCTCACTGGGATGCTGATGCAAAAAATGGGCAGCTACCAAATGACCGTGGTCGATTTGCCTATGAACCTGGTGTATGGCGTGGTCTTGCTGGCCTTTGTGCTGATGACGCTGCGCTCGGTGGGCGTGTTCACACGCCATTGGCGCCAAGGCCACAGCGTATTGGAGCGCCCCGCGAACCTGTAAACCATGTTGAAAATCATCTTTCTGGTGTTGCTCAGTGGTGGCTTGCCGGTGGCCATGGCCATGGCTGCGGCTGCCCTGCTGTACCTGTGGTGGGTCCCGGGTTCGCCACCCTTCGTGGTGATTCACCGCATGGTGTCGGGCATCGACAGTTTTCCATTGTTGGCCGTGCCTTTTTTCATTTTGGCCGGCAACCTGATGAACACCTCGGGCATCACACATCGTATCTACAGCTATGCCTTGGCTTTGGTGGGTTGGCTCAAAGGTGGACTGGGCCATGTGAACGTGATGGGCTCGGTGGTGTTTGCCGGCATGAGTGGCACCGCCATCGCGGATGCTGCGGGCTTGGGCACGGTGGAAGTCAAGGCCATGACCGACCATGGCTACGACCCCGAATTTGCGGTGGGCGTTACCGCCGCATCGGCCACGCTCGGCCCCATCATTCCACCCAGTTTGCCCTTTGTCATCTACGGCATGATGGCCAATGTGTCGGTCGGCGCCTTGTTTTTAGCAGGCATCTTTCCCGGCGTGGTGATGGCAGTGCTGATCATGCTGACCGTGGCCTATTTCGCCCACAAGAACGGTTGGGGGGGCGACATTCTGCTGCACTGGCCCACCTTCCTCAAAGCCCTGCTTGAAACCATGGTGGTGCTGGCTTGGCCCGTGTGCATTTGGTGGCTGATCACACAAGCAGGTGTGCAACCCCAAGCCACCGTGGTCGTTGGCTTGCTGTTGCTGTTTGCCGCCGACAAATTGTTCAAGTTCCAAGCGCTGCTGCCCATCATGACACCCGTGCTTCTGATCGGCGGCATGAGCACCGGGGTGTTCACCCCCACCGAAGGCGCGATTGCCGCCTGTGTCTGGGCCTTGATCTTGGGTTTCGTTTGGTACCGCACTTTGAACTTCAAATTGTTCTTGAAAATTTGTTTGGACACCGTGGAGACCACAGCCACTGTGCTGTTCATCGTTGCGGCGGCCAGCATCTTTGGTTGGCTGCTCACCTCCACCGGCGTGACCGCCGCCATCAGCACTTGGGTGTTGAGCGTGACGGATGAGCCTTGGCAGTTTTTGCTGCTGGCCAATCTGCTGATGCTGTTTGTTGGTTGCTTTCTGGAGCCCACCGCTGCCATCACCATCTTGGTTCCGATCCTGATTCCGATTTGCCAACAACTCGGCATTGATCTGGTGCACTTTGGCTTGGTGATGGTGTTGAACCTGATGATTGGTTTGTTGCACCCGCCCATGGGCATGGTGTTGTTCGTATTGGCACGTGTCGCCCACCTGAGTGTGGAGCGCACGACCATGGCCATCTTGCCTTGGCTGGTGCCTTTGCTGGGCAGCTTGATGCTCATCACCTACGTGCCCAGTATTTCTTTGTGGTTGCCGCGTCTAATGTCCTCCTGAAATACTTCCCAGGTTCAACATGAATTTGTCGATTCGCCTTCACGCCGCCGACGATGTCGTCATCGCCCGCCAACAACTGATCTCGGGTTCCATCGTGGAAGATGTCGTGGTGCGCGGCTTGGTGCCCCCCGGACACAAAGTGGCCATGCGACCCATCGCTGCTGGCGATCCGGTGCGCCGCTACAACCAAATCATCGGCTTTGCCTCGCAAGCCATTGCCCCCGGCGAGCACGTTCACAGCCACAACCTGAACATGGGGCCCGACAAAGGCAACTTCCAGCGCGACTACGCGTTTGGTGCCGACATCAAACCGGATGCACCGGCGCGTCATGCCACATTCATGGGCTATGTGCGCCCCGATGGCCGTGTGGCCACCCGCAATTTCATCGGCATTTTGTCCAGCGTCAATTGCTCGGCCACGGTGTCTCGCGCCATCGCCGATCACTTCTCGCGACTGACCAACCCCGCCGCCTTGGCCGACTATCCACAGGTGGACGGCGTCATCGCCCTCACCCACGGCACCGGCTGCGGCATGGACGGCAGTGGCTTGGGGATGCAGTTGCTGACCCGCACCCTCACCGGCTATGCCACGCACCCGAATTTAGCCGCCGCCTTGGTGGTGGGCCTGGGTTGCGAGTCCAACCAAATCAATGTCTGGTTGTCGCAAAGCGGCTTGCAACACGGCAGCAGCTTGCAAACCTTCAACATTCAAGACAGCGGTGGCACGGTGATGACCGTGGCCAAGGGCATAGAGCTGATCAAGGCCATGCTGCCGATGGTGAACCAAGCTCAGCGTGTGCCGTGTGGTGTCGAACACCTCATCGTCGGCTTGCAATGCGGCGGCTCGGATGGCTACTCGGGCATCAGCGCGAACCCGGCCTTGGGCGCGGCAGTGGATTTGCTGGTCGCGCACGGTGGCACGGCCATCTTGAGCGAAACCCCCGAGATTTACGGTGCCGAGCATTTGCTCACGCGCCGTGCGGTGCGCCCTGAGGTGGGCGAAAAACTCATCGAGCGCATCCGCTGGTGGGAGCACTACACGGCCATCAACGGCGGCGAGATGAACAACAACCCCTCGCCTGGCAACAAGGCCGGTGGCCTCACCACCATTTTGGAAAAATCTTTGGGCGCGGTGGCCAAAGCGGGCACCAGCAATTTGCAAGCGGTGTATGAATACGCCGAGAAAGTCACGGCGCGTGGCTTGGTCTACATGGACACGCCGGGCTACGACCCGGTCAGCGCCACCGGACAAGTGGCGGGCGGGGCCAACATCATTTGCTTCACCACCGGGCGCGGCTCGGCCTATGGTTGTGCGCCTTCGCCATCGCTCAAACTCGCCACCAACAGCGCCTTGTGGCAGCGCCAAAGCGCTGACATCGACATCAACTGCGGCGACGTGGTGGACGGTGGCAGCACGGTGCAAGCCAAGGGCGAGGAGATTTTTCAGCGCATCGTGTCTTGCGCTTCAGGCTCGTCCAGCAAAAGTGAGCTGTATGGCTATGGTCAGAACGAGTTCGTGCCTTGGCAGGTTGGCGCAGTCATGTGAGCAGGGCCAAGCTGGCGTCCAAATGCTCCAAGGGTGAGCGCTTGTAGCCCGAACGGGCGAAGCGCTGCAAACGCCCCACCACAAACGAGACCCACAACGAGGCCTGCACTTGGGCGTCCACGGTAGGCGTGGCCGAAGACTGCGCAGCAGCGGCATCGCGCAACACTTGACGCAAGCTGGCCTCCACCTTGTCGAAAAACAAATTCATGCGCTGGTGCAAGCGGTCGTTTTCAAACACCAAGGCGTCGCCGACCATGACGCGCGCCATGCCCGGGTTGCGCTCGGCGAATTGCAACAACACGGTGATCATGCGCCGCGCTTTGTCCAGTGGTGGATGGGGGCCCTCGGTGATTTGGTTCAACAGACTGAAGACACTGGTTTCGATGAACTCGATCAGGCCCTCGAACATTTGCGCTTTGCTGGCGAAATGCCGGTAGAGCGCAGCTTCGCTGACCTGCAAGCGTGCCGCCAAAGCCGCTGTGGTGACCCGCTCGGCACCAGGAAGCTCAAGCATGGCTGCCAAGGCTTGCAAAATTTGAACCCGGCGTTCGCCAGGCTTGGGGCGTTTGCGTGCCGTGGCTTCAGCGGCAGGCAGGGTGGTGTCGTCAGCCATGGGAGAGTCTCCTCGGTCAGTGCGAACGGATCATGGTGCCAAAGGCTTGGTCGGTCAGGATTTCTAAGAGGAGCGCGTGGGGCACGCGGCCATCGATGATGTGCACCGAGTTGACACCGCTTTTGGCGGCATCCAAGGCGCCGCTGATTTTGGGCAGCATGCCGCCGCTGATGGTGCCGTCCGCGAACAAGCCGTCAATTTGGCGAGCGCTCAGGTTGGTCAGCAATGTGCCTGCTTTGTCGAGCACGCCGGCGGTGTTGGTCAGCAGCACCAGCTTTTCGGCTTTGAGCACGGTGGCCAGTTTGGCCGCCACCACATCGGCGTTGATGTTGTAGCTCTCGTTGTTCTCGCCAAAACCGATGGGGCTGATGACCGGAATGAAAGCGTCGTCTTGCAAGGCTTTCACCACGCTGGGGTCGATGCTTTGGATGTCGCCGACCTGTCCGACATCGTGCTCGATGCGGGGGTCTTGGTTGTCCAGCATCTTGAGCTTGGTAGCGCGGATCATGCCGCCGTCACGGCCTGTCAGGCCCACGGCCTTGCCACCGGCTTGATTGATCAAACCCACGATGTCTTGCTGCACCTCACCAGCCAGCACCCACTCGACGACTTCCATGGTTTCGGCGTCGGTCACGCGCATGCCTTGGATGAACTCGCCTTTTTTGCCCAAACGCTGCAAGGCGTTTTCAATTTGCGGGCCACCGCCGTGCACCACCACTGGGTTCATGCCGACCAGCTTCAAGAGCACCACGTCTTCGGCGAAATCGGCTTGCAACGCTGGGTCGGTCATGGCATTGCCACCGTATTTGATGACCAAGGTTTTGCCGTGGAATTTGCGGATGTAGGGCAGCGCCTGCGCCAGGATCTCGGCCTTGTCGCGGTTGGCAATGGTGGGAGCAGCTGGGGTATTCATGGACATGAAGTGAATGAGTGCTTGCATTGTGCCCCATGCCATGCCGGGTGCAAGGCTTTGCGGCATGGGTTTATGCGGGGGATGGAGGTAGAAGTTGAAAGATATTCAATTTGGCAATCAATGCACTTGCCTTTAAATAGGTCATTTCAATTTTTTAAATATCAGAGATAATATGAGTTGAATGTCAAATTTTTGGAGAATTAATATGTCTCGTTTATCTGCAACGGCCCAATTAGAGAAAATCCGCGCCGCCAAACTCAAGCTGGAAAAAGAAGAACAGCGCTTGATGTCGCGCAATCACGATAAAACCTTGGCGCAAATTGTTCAATTGGCCGAAAAAGCTGGTCTGAGCGCCGCGCAAATCAGTGCCGCCATGGGCGTCAAAGGCAAAGCCAAATCCAGCAAGGCTGCAGGCAGCAAGCCCGCCAAAACAAAACGCGCCACCGCGGGTAAAAAAGTCGCGCCCAAATACCGCAATCCCGCGGATGCCCATCAAACTTGGACCGGGCGTGGCCGCACACCACTGTGGGTGCAGGCCCTGCAAAACTCGGGCAATTTGGCCAGCGCCGAGATCAAGGCCCCAGCTTGAATCAAGTTTGGGGCTTGAAAGCCCGCGCCGCAGCGTCTTTACCCGACAGCTGCGGCGGCCCTTGTATCAAATCGAGCGGCCATTCAATCCCCAAATCGGGGTCATTCCAGATCATCGCGTCTTCATCGCTGGCCACCCAATAATCGGTGGTTTTGTAAATCACCTCTGCCTGCTCACTCAGCACCAGAAACCCATGGGCAAAACCGCCTGGAATCCAGAGCTGGTGGTGCTTGACGCTGTCCAAGCGGGTGGCAGTCCATTGCCCGTATTGGGGTGATTGTGGGCGAATATCCACCGCCACATCAAATATCTCACCGCGCACCACCCGAATCAATTTGCCTTGCGGAAATTGCTTTTGAAAATGCAGGCCGCGCAGCACGCCCCGGGCGGACAAACTGTGGTTATCTTGTACAAATTTGATATTTAAACCAGTAGATTGTTCAAATTCTCTTTGATTGAAACTTTCAAAGAAAAATCCACGGGAATCAGAAAATAATTTGGGTGCCAGCAATAACACCTCATTTAAATCAGTTTTCTCAACGGAATAGGGCATGTTAATCCAGCAATTTCATGAGGTATTGGCCGTAATGGGTCTTTTGCAGCGGGAAAGCCAAACGCAGCAAGGCTTCGCCGTCGATCCAGCCTTGTGAATAGGCTATTTCTTCGGGGCAGGCCACCATCAAACCCTGGCGTTTTTGCAGCGTGGCAATGAAGGTGGCGGCTTCCATCAAACCATCGTGGGTACCGGCATCGAGCCAGGCATAACCGCGTCCCATGGTTTCCACATTCAATTGGCTTTGTTCTAAATATCGCTTGTTGACATCGGTGATTTCCAATTCACCCCGGGCGGAGGGTTGAATATCAGCAGCGATATCGCAGACTTGCTGGTCATAAAAATAAAGGCCGGTGACCGCGTAATTCGACTGCGGATTTTTCGGTTTTTCTTCAATATGGACCGCTTTGCGCTGGGCATCGAAGGTGACCACGCCATAGCGCTCGGGGCCGGTCACGTGGTAAGCGAACACGGTCGCACCATCTTGGCGGGCATTGGAGGCTTCAAGCTGTTTGACCAGGTCGTGGCCGTAAAAAATATTGTCCCCGAGCACCAGGGCGCTGGGTTGGTGGTCCACAAAGTCGCGGCCAATGATGAAAGCCTGGGCCAGACCGTCTGGCGAGGGTTGCACCGCATAGCGAATGGACATACCCCATTGCGATCCGTCGCCCAACAAATCGGCAAAGCGCGGCGTGTCTTGCGGCGTGGAAATGACCAAGACGTCGCGGATGCCGCTCAGCATCAAGGTGGTGAGCGGGTAATAAACCAGCGGCTTGTCGTAAATCGGCATCAGCTGCTTGCTGACCGCCAAGGTGAGGGGGTAGAGCCGGGTACCCGAGCCACCGGCCAACAAAATACCTTTTCGAAGTGTCGTCATGTCCAGTCGCCCGAAGGCATTGATGGGATTGGTGGGGATTATCAATCTGCCCGCAAGGCCCTTAAAACGCGGTCTACGCCGTCCTGCCAAGGCGGCAGCGCCAGATTCAAGGCCTTGGCCAACAAGCTGCTCTCCAGCATGGAACAGGCCGGGCGCGGCGCAGGCAGCGGGTAGTCGGCGGTGGTGATGGCCTGCACCTGGTCTGGGCCCGCTTTCAAGCGCCAGCCCAAGCTTTGGGCTTGCTGCAACAGGTATTGGGCATAGGCATGCCAGTTGGTTTGACCGGCAGGTGTCAGGTGAAACAAACCGGTCAAGCCTTGCTGCAATGCCAAGACCGTGGTTTCGGCCATCCACGCAGCTGAGGTGGGTACGCCCACTTGGTCGGCCACCACCCGCAGGCTGTCGCGTTCTTGCGCCAGTCGCAGCATGGTTTTCAAAAAATTATGGCCGTGCACCCCGACCACCCAGGAACTGCGCAGCAGCAATATTCGGGCACCGCTTTGGAGTACCGCGTTCTCGCCATCGCGTTTGGTGCGGCCATAGACCGATTGCGGATCGGTCGGATCGCTCTCCAAGTAAGGCCGCTGGGCTTGCCCGTTGAACACATAGTCGGTCGAGTAATGCACCAAGACGGCGCCACTGCGGGCCGCTACTTCCGCCATCACCGATGGTGCCGCGACATTGATGGCCTGCGCCAGCGCTGGTTCTTGCTCGGCTTGGTCGACCGCGGTGTAGGCAGCGGCATTGACGATCAGGGCGGGCCGTTGGGCTTGCAGCAGGCTGTGAAGTGCGGCTGCGTTGCTCAGGTCGATGTCTTGGCGGGTGACTGCGGTGACGGGTCCCAAAACATGCAAGCGAGCGGCGAGTTCATGGCCAAGTTGTCCGGCAGCGCCGAACAACAAAACACCGTTAAGCGCCATACTGCCTGCCAACCCATTGGCGGTACTGGCCACTGGTGACGTTGGCCACCCATTCGGGGTTGGCCAAATACCAAGCCACGGTTTTACGCAAACCGGTTTCAAAAGTTTCTTGTGGGCGCCAGCCGAGTTCGTGCTCGATTTTTCGTGCGTCAATCGCGTAGCGGCGGTCATGGCCGGCGCGGTCTTTCACATAGGTGATTTGTGTGGCGTACCTTTGGCCGTCAGCGCGAGGTTGCAACTCGTCGAGCAAGCTGCACAAGGTGCGCACCACCTCGATGTTGGGTTTTTCATTCCAACCACCGACGTTGTAGGTTTCGCCCAAGCGCCCGGCCTCCAACACCCGCTGAATGGCGCTGCAATGGTCTTGCACATAGAGCCAATCGCGCACCTGCATCCCATCGCCATAAATTGGCAAGGGCTTGCCGGCCAAGGCGTTGTGGATCACCAGCGGAATGAGTTTTTCGGGGAAGTGGAAGGGGCCGTAGTTGTTGCTGCAGTTGGTGGTGAGAACCGGCAGGCCATAGGTGTGATGCCAAGCCCGCACCAAGTGGTCGGAGGCGGCTTTGCTGGCCGAGTAAGGGCTGTTGGGTTCGTAAGCATGGGTCTCGGCAAAGGCCGGGGCGTCGGGCGCCAAGCTGCCATAGACCTCGTCGGTGCTGACATGCAAAAACCGAAACGCGTTTTGTTGTTCAGGCCCCAGCGCAGCCCAGTAGGCGCGAACGGATTCCAGTAGATGAAACGTGCCCACCACATTGGTTTGGATGAAATCCATCGGGCCATGGATGGAGCGGTCCACATGCGACTCGGCGGCGAAATGCAGCACGGCGCGAGGTTGGTGTTGAGCCAACAATGGAGGCAGCAGCGTGGTGTCCCCGATATCACCGTGGACGAACACATGGCGCGCGTCGTTTTGCAAGCTGATCAGGTTATCGAGGTTGCCCGCATAGGTGAGCTTGTCTAAATTGACCACGGTTTCGCGGGCCGAGGCCAACCAGTGGTGAACGAAGTTGCTGCCAATGAAGCCAGCGCCGCCCGTGACCAAAATGGTCATACAGGCATGCCTTCCTCAGACAAGCCCAAGACACGGCCGCGCACCATCTCGCGCAGCATTTTTTTCTCGGGAAAACTCAAAGGTCTGTCAAGCGCGCGGCGCACACGCAGCAGCATGTGGCGGTCCACTTCTTGCGGTAAGCCTTGGCTGCCACGCAATTCGTCGCGCAGGTCCTCGCGCAGGTCTTCGGGCTCATCCGCCCACCAGGCGTCCACCACTTCTTGCAATTTCACACGCACCACTTCGGGGTCTTGCGCAGGCGCAGCAGCAGCTCGCGGTTGGGTATTTAATTCCCTTGCAGCTTGCGGCAACAAAAGCACACGGCGATCGGCTTGGCCAAGCAAACGGCACCAGGCGGGATCTTCATTCACCAACTGGTCCATGTGCCGGGCGGATTCATCGGCCAGCAGATACACATTCAAACCGTGCAACTGGGCTTCATCAATCGCGTTGGTCAAACGGTCATCGTCGCTAGCCACCAGCAGGTGCTCGCAGGCATGGCGTTCGGCCAAGCGGCTGATGTCCGAGGACAGGGCTTGCAACACCACATCGCTGGGCTCGCCGCTGGTCACGTCCAAGTGGCGCACGATTTGGTCTTGCGGGAATTGGTTGTCTGGTGTGTCGGTGTACCAATAAATGCGTTGCACATCGACATTCAAACCGGCTTGCTTCAAGGCATGGGCCAAGGTGGGCAGCAAGGCGGCGCGGTTGTAGTTTTCGGGTTCGGCATTGGCTTGCGGAGACTGGCGAACCAACCAAGCCATGTAATTGCTGTCAATCAATGCGATGCAGCGGCCAGCGCGGGCAGGCGCATTCTCTTTGCGAGGATGGGGTGTACGGGTGTCGTTTTTCATCGTTAAAAAGCTAGGAAGGTATTTGGAAAACGCCTGTCAAAGTGAGCAGGAAACGTTTGAAAATAATGACTACGTTGAACAGCCCAATATTAGCTGATCTTGAAAGTGGGCTGGACTGCAGGGTTGTGGTCTGTGGTGTGGTGGTTGAGCACCTGTTCATCGGTTTGGCCAAAACGACGCACCCGTTGGCCATACGAATCGATGGCTTGTTGCAAGGCAGCCGCATTGAAATCGGGCCAATGCAGGTTGGTGAAATAAAGCTCGGTGTAGGCGGTTTGCCATAGCAAAAAATTGCTGATACGCGACTCGCCACCGGTGCGGATGAGCAACTCGGGGTCGGGCAAAGCAGCGGTGCTCAGGTGCGCGGCCAAGGCTTGACCGTCCATGTCTTGCAGCGTCTTCTCGGAGTGTGCCATTTGCCAGGCGCGCGCTGCATTCAAGATGTCCCACTGGCCACCGTAGTTGGCGGCGATGGTCAGATGAAAACGATCGTTGAGGGCCGTGTCATGCTCGGCTTGGTCAATGCGCGACTGCAGCAAAGGCGCAAATGCACTGCGGTCACCAATCACGCGCAAACGAATGCCAGCGGCTTTCATTTCCGCGACTTCACTCTCGAGGTATTGCAGAAACAAACCCATCAATGCCGAAACTTCCTCGGGCGGTCGCCGCCAATTTTCCGAACTGAAGGCAAACAGCGTGAGGTATTTCACACCTTGCTCGCTGGCCGCCTTGACGATTTGTCGCACATTGGCGGCCCCACGGACATGGCCCACAGTGCGCGGCAACAAGCGCTTCTTGGCCCAGCGACCGTTGCCGTCCATGATGATGGCGATGTGTTGGAGAGGTTGGTTCATGAGGCCTAAATTGTGACAGGGTGCAAATGCCGGACATCCGCAGTGATGCTGTGCTGCTTGCTGATCAATTCGACCAGCACCATCGCCCGTGCTTCACCGTCGGTTTGTTGGTAAATGCCTTGCAAGCCCTTCAAGGGGCCGTCGATGAACACCACTTCTTGACCGACTTTGAGCAAACGCTCGGGGGCCCGCTCGGGCAAACCACGCAGAGCTTGAATCAATTCTTCGGCGATGGGCGCGGGACGATGGCCAAAACTCACCAAGCGGCTCACGCCCAGGGTAGAACGAATGGAGGCCCAATTGCTGTGTTCGGTATCCAAGCGAATGAACAAGTAGCGGCTGAACAGGGGTTCCACCACTTCGGTCAGGCGGCCGCGACGCAGTTTTTCAATCGTCAACATGGGCAACCACGCTTCGAAACCTTGCTGCTGCAGGTTCTCAAGGGCGCGGTGCTCTTGTTTGGGTTTGGAGTGAACGGCGTACCAAAGCATGCGTTGGAATAGATGAATATTTGATTTATTTGAGAAGTGATTCTAAAGCGGTTAAATTGACGACACCTTGACACCTTGAAAGTGCCCCATGGCCCGCAACAAACCCGATTTTGACCCGCTCAAGATGAGTGAACACATGAAGGACTCGGCCCAGCAGATTTGGCTGGCCGGCATGGGCGCGTTCGCCAAAGCCCAGCAAGAGGGCACCAAGGTGTTTGAAACCTTGGTGAAAGACGGCACCCAATTGCAAGAAGCCACTCAGCAAGCACAGGCCAAGGTGGCCGAGGCCGCGCACAAAATGACCGCCATGGCTGGCGAGCTGGGGCAACGTGCCGGCGGCCAAATGGATAAATTGGAAGGTATTTTTGAAGAGCGCGTGGCCAAAGCCTTGCAAAGCATGGGCTTGCCCAGCGCCCAAGACCTGGCCGCATTGGAGGCGCGGGTGGCGGCTTTGGAAGCACAGCTGGCCGAGCAAGCCACCCCAGCCAAACGCAAATAAGCATCAAACACATGGTGAAAAAAGCGCCCCGTCGCACCGCCGAGCGGATTCAGACGGCGGCGCTGCAACTCTTCAATCGCTTTGGCGAACCGAATGTTGCCACCACGCTGATTGCCTCAGACATGGGCATCAGCCCCGGTAATTTGTTTTACCACTACGCCAGCAAAGAATTGTTGGTGAACAGCTTGTTTGACAGCTACCAAGCCGAGATGCGCGAGCTCTTGCCCGCTGCGGCTGACGTGCGCGACCTCGAGCACAGTTGGTTTTTCATGCACAGCCTGTTCGAGCTGGTGTGGTGCTACCGCTTTGTTTACCGTGATCTGAACGATTTGCTGAGCAAGAACCGGCACGTGGAAGGGCAGATGAAAGACATCCTGGCGCTGAAAGAAGCTGCGTTTGCACAGTTGCTAGCGCAATTGCACACCGCCAAACTGTTGCAACAAACCGCCACGGAGCGCACACACTGCTCCACCCACATGGTGGTGATGCTCACCTGGTGGCTGAGCTATGAATATGTGCGCAACCCGCGCCACGCCATGGAAGACGCCAGTGCCCAACATGGCGTGTTGCATGGGGCACAGCAGGTGCTCAGTTTGATGCTGCCGTATTTGGCCGACACCCCGAAAGCGCAATTGCAGGCTTTGATGCAGGTGTATGCCGACGCCCTGCCCGCTTGATGGCTGATTGAAACCTCAGGCCTTGGCCAAGAAGCGTTCCACCATGCGCACCCAGACCGTGCCGCCCAGCGGAATCAGGTCGTCGTTGAAGTCGTAGCTGGGGTTGTGCAAGGTGCACGGGCCGCCGCCATGGCCCATTTCGCGGTGTGCGCCTTCGCCGTTGGCAATGAAGAAATACGCCCCGGGCTTGGCCAGCAGCATGTAGGAAAAGTCTTCCGCGCCCATGGTGGGTTCTTGCGCCAGCACGTTCTCGGCACCGACGATATCGGCCAACACCTCGCGGGTGAAATCGGCTTCCTGGGGGTGGTTGATGGTGGGCGGGTAGTTGCGCACAAACTCGAAGGTGCAGCTGGCTTCGTGCGCGGCACTCACGTGCTCGGCCACGGTGCGCATGCGCCGCTCGATCATGTCGAGGATGTCGACGGTGAAGGTTCGCACCGTGCCTTGCAACTCGCAGCTGTTGGGCACCACATTGGTGGCTTCACCCGCGTGGATCATGGTGACTGAAATGACGGCTGCGTCCACGGGCTTGACGTTGCGCGACACAATGGTTTGAAAGGCTTGCACCATCTCGCAAGCAATCGGCACCGGGTCGATGCCGTTGTGCGGCAAGGCGGCGTGGCAGCCCTTGCCTTGGATGGTGATTTTGAATTCGTTGCTGGAGGCCATGACCGGTCCCGCACTGACCGCGAGCTTGCCCACCGCCATGCCCGGCCAGTTGTGCAGGCCAAAGACCGCATCCACCGGGAATTTCTCGAACAAGCCGTCCTTGATCATTTCGCGGGCACCGCCGCCGCCCTCTTCCGCCGGTTGAAAAATCAGCACCACGGTGCCGTCAAAGTTGCGGTGCTTGGCCAAGTGCTGCGCAGCCGCCAGCAACATGGTGGTGTGGCCATCA
>Ga0172372_10000820_pt1 | contig 47765 bp, 58 predicted proteins | sample LakKiv5m_2_FD_114544 | JGI IMG/M metagenome (GOLD analysis project Ga0172372, IMG submission 114544) | Freshwater microbial communities from Kabuno Bay, South-Kivu, Congo - kab_092012_9.5m | ecosystem: Environmental > Aquatic > Freshwater > Lake | place: Democratic Republic of the Congo...
GGTAAAATACTATTGGAAATGGGCGCAGCCTACAGAAGAATTCTTCATATACGACCTAAGCGGAGAGATGCTGGAAAAGACAGGACAATATGCATACACCGGACCTAAGCCTCTCAAAGACGTACCTCTCAACAAAATGCCAAACAGAGATGTAGAAAAGACAGACATGCCAGAATACCAGCAGACGGTATTCGACATGGTAGAATACGAGCTGAGCTACATCGACGATCAAGACGACGTGTCCACAGAGCCTACGCCACTACAGCTGTTCGTAGGATTCAAGGCAAAAGAAGAAGGCGCATACTCGGCGACTCTTCAGATGTTCAAGAAAGAAGAGGTAGAATACAGCATAACCAGCACGCCGACAAACGACACGACGGTATATTTAGAAACCATATATGTAAATGGCGCAAAGAAAGGAAGGATAAAGATAAACGCGATGTCCGAAGAATACTTCACAGGAAAAGGATTCAAGATCGATCAATACATAGCCATATACCTAAAAGACGTAACGAACACGAAAAACAAATATATCTCGAACAACAACGGATACTACGTAAGAATAGAAGAAATCTACAGCAACTATATGATAGTCAGATTCTTCAACGACAATCTAGACTTCTTCGAGACAGAATCGACGGTAGTGAGAGGATATCCGAAAGAAGAAGACACGACCTATCTCAAAATAACAATATCGGTCATAGACAGAGAAATAGGAAGATTCTCGCTCAAGGGACAGACAGAAATAGAAGACATAAGGTTCAAGACAGAGCTGAACAACAACGGTAAGCTGATAGGACCGAACGAGATATTCATATTCAAAGAATACGACATATACGAAGGAGGTGTCGACTGGACATATCTCAACATGAAGAGGAAAGAGCTTCTTATGATGAAGAATCTGATATATCCATACATAGGATCATACAAATCCATAATAAACGCGATAAACTTCTTCGGATACAACGACCTTCAGCTGAACGAATACTACAGGAACATAGACGTAAAATCCGAAAACTTCTCCAAATTGTTCAAAGTGGAGATTCCAGACATATTCGACAATACGGTAGAAGGATGGACAGACAACGACTTCATAAAGCATACTTTTCCAAACGAAAACTTCGAAGAGACAAACCTGCTGAACCTGACATATTTCATAACAGACAAAGAAGGAAACAACAAGCTGAACTACAGCATAGACGAAGTCACGATAAAGCTACAGGGCTTGAAGCAATGGCTGAAGCGAAACATAATACCGCTCACGCACAAGATATTGGACATAACAGGAAGAGCCTACTTCAGCACCGGGAACCAGATAACGCATAGAGTACATGACATAAGGATAATAGACATAAAAGAAGACATGACTCCAATATCATGCAAGCTGAACGAAGTATATCTAATGCCAGTGAACAGCGGATCTACCGTATACAACTGCGTTCTGGACTTCTACGCGATAATGGATGGAATAGGAGCGGACAAGAATCCGACCGGGCTTGTCCCGCCACCAAGGCCATACAACTACGCAAGAAAGGAAATGAAGCTACCAGAATACTTCACCATAAAGATAAGGACCTGGAAGACATATAGAGAATGGGCGCCGTTCGCGACCTACATGAAAGGCGACAAAGTAATATACTACGGGAAGATATACGAATCGAACATAGACAACAACAAGATCAAAAGCCCGAGAAAGCAAGAAGACGCGGAAGAATGGAGCCCCACCAACATATACGAAGTGGGAGAAATCGTCAAATACAACAGGATGCTTTATGTATACAGCGGACTAGGATCGTCTGCGTATCCGAAGGCGCCCGTGCTCGACAACGGCGACGACGCGAACTGGCTCAACATAACAGAATGGATAGAGATAGACTACGAGCCTGTGCAGACAATAAACGAGTATAGGAGAATACTTCCATCTGTCCTATTCGGAGGAACGCAGTCCGGAACTCAGTCAGTGATGACGATGGCGGAAAACGGACCTCACAAGCCTCTGCAAATAGCGCCGTTCAACTTCACGATAGACTCAAACATAGATCCTTTCATAACCATAGAAGTAACATCGGAAAACGGATACGGATCGGTATATAGAGATAGGAAGAACTATGAGATAAGAGGACTGAAAGACCTAACAGAGCCGATGAGGCCGCTAGACGCGATAGGGCCTTTCATACCTATAAAGCCAATAGAAGGATAGATATAAAAAAAAAAGAGAGCCATTTTGAAATGGCTCTCTTTTTTTTTATTCATAAGCTTCTTATTTAGAAGGCTCGATAGCTACAGCTTCTACTTCTTCCACATTTTTGCCTCTTCTCTTTTCTACAGTCACGCCTTCTTCGAAGGATGCGATCCAGTTCTGGATTTCAGTAGATAGATTCTTTGCATAAGTATCGTAGTAGTTGAATATCTTGCTGATATTTCCGATTCTAACCAAAACTTCAGAGAAGAGATAAGAATCTTTAGTAAGCCCCTTTACTTTATGCTTGGAAATCAAATGATATATGTAGGTGATTTCCGTAGCATTGACAGGAAACGCGATTACTTCAGAATCGTTCGCGTATTTCACGTCTCTCATTGTTCCGAGAAGCGACGTAAGCTCTATAGCGAAGAAAACCGTATTGACATCATACTCAAGCTTGGAGATGATAAGGTCGGTCAAAAACTTCCATTGCGGCCTGTTTAGGTGGAAGTTGTACTTAGCGTCTTTAAGAGAAGAAGTATATTCTCTCCAAAGATCTTGCGCTGTTCCATAGAGCGCGTCTTTTTCAGCATCGGTCTTTCCAGTTCCATCGTTTTCAGACATGAAAGATTCGATCGTAGATATCCTGTTTTCAAGGACAGACTCGTTGGCCGCTTCGATTAGAAGGTGTTCAGAATCGTTTTCAAAGAATCTAACCTCAGGCTTAACCACATTCGTTTCGATTGTTGACATATTTTGTTGTTTTGTTTTTTACAGACTAGCTGTTGATTGATTTCTGCATATTCTTGATATCCTCTTCAAATTCGATAGATTTCAGAGTATCAAGCTTGTCTTTGGCCGCAGCGAGCTTTTCTATCCATTTGTCCTGCTCCTCCATCAGGTCGGAATGCTCTCCTATCGCAGCAAGATTCGTTCCAGAAAGATACAATTGGATGTTTGCTTCAGCCTCCGCGATCTGAGCTTCGTATCGAAGCTTCAGCGCATGTAGGTATTTATTTGTTATATTCGTTCTCATATCTATTAGATTATAAATTCTTCGTCTCTATCAGCGTCGGCTTTCTGCTCGCTGTATAGCTCTTCTACTTTGTTCGCTCTAGCGACTTTGTCTACCCCATATTTGTTGACGATGGAAGAATGCGTCTTCAGATCCGGACCGACAAGCTTGATCTTTCCGCTATCCATGTTGATGTTGATCGCCTCGATTTCCTGCTCGAACAATATATTAACAGATTCGTCGTCGAATACGTTGAGAAGATCTTCGTTTATAGAAACGAGTAGCTCTTTGCCTAGCTCGAACGCGTATTCGTCAGAGATCTTTTTGATCTTGATAAGCTGCTTCTGCTTGGAATTTCCCTGGAAAAGAAATCTCACGTTCACAGGAAACGACTTTTTGTTGAAGATTTCCATGAAAGACTCTTCGGTAGTCTCATCGATTTTGTAGAAAACGTCTTTTACTTCTTTTGACATATTTTTTTGTTTAGTTTATATTTATAAATCGTTTTTAAATAAAGTTTAGAAATAGAAAAACATAGCGACCATTCCCAAAACCAACAATACGGAGGCGGCCGGCAATATCCTAAGATAGAGTCGATCGTAGTATTCGTTGCTTTTGAAGAGAGAAAATCCAAAGACGACAAGATATGAATATTTGTCCACTTTCTTCACTTCGTATACCGAGACCAAATCGTTCAGATCCAAATCGAAGAATATCTTCGAAGCCTCTGAGATATACTCTCTTATGTAGTTTTCCGAAATTCGGTCTATGTCTGACTTCTTCAGTCCATACGCGTCGCCTATAAGCTCTTCCGGAATGTTCAGAACGGTATACATGCGATTCGCCTTGTCTACTCTGAGACCAATAGATTCGATAGTGGATGCGTATTTTTTGATCGACTTCCTGTAGACTCTAAAAAGAGACATCTTTTTTAGTATAGATATTTCTGCCATGAGTTTTATATGGAATATGCATGGATTTGTTTTGAATCCTACATCTTGGCAGAAGCCTTGTCGTTAAGGTATTTTATAGTCGCGGAATCTATGTTGGATCCTATGCTCAGCTTCTCGTTGAGCAGCTGCAGAAGATCGATTATCATGTCCTGCTGCTTCGCGATGTTTCCGTATTTTCCTTTAGGAAAAATATCGTTTTTCTTTTCCTGGTTTGTCTTGGAAGGAGATGGCTGAACATATGGCATCGACGGAGGAACGTTTGGCATGGTTGACAAATTAGAAACAGCAGAAGCAGTAGAGATCAAATCTTTAGAAGGTCTTATTCTAGATATTCTTTCAAGCTGCGATATCTTTTTATCATTTAGATTGTTCATCGCCTTACCCATTTTGGCGAGAGAAGAGGCCAGTCGATCGTATGCTTTGGCGAGAAGGATCATGCCTTTGGCCATCTGAACGATAGGATCTCCCATCAGCGCGTCTTTTATCATTCCGCCGATGCCGCCTCTCTGTTCCTGAAGCTTGTTGGCTATTGCCATATAGTAGAAAAGATTCGAAGCTATGGATTTCATGAAGTTAGGATTGACGCTTTCCCTCATATACTTAGTTCCAGAAGATATTATCTTGGCGACTTTGACTAGATATTCAGAAGCATGAACGACATTTCCGAACCCTTTCGTCTTTCCTAGCAAATAAAGGCCTAGATGAGCATAGCTTTTTAAATTATTAGTTATGTTCTTTATGAACGATGCCGGTATGAAAAAGGAGAAGTACTTGTCGTTTGATTTTATTATTCTCGCAGTCAACGCCATTTCGACAACCACATCTTTGATGGCGGTCCCGGCAAAAAAGTCTAGCTTATTGGTGATATAATTGGAAAGATCGACATATCTTATGACATTTTGCGCCACTATCTTGCTCCATTCCAATGGAGGAGTCTTCCAGGTATTCGAATTGGCGAACTTCTTAGACAAAGCGACCATTACGCTACCAACCCTCACCATGCCGTCCATTATGTCATCGAAGCTCGTAAGTATTCCATCCATTTCAGATATCATTGAGAATACCGGCTTCATTCCCGTAAATAAGGCAGATAGGCCTTTTGACCATTTGCTATCCGGATACGCGTCCCATTTGACGGTCGGATCCGACATTATCCTAGCAACGCCCACTATGGCAGAGGCTATGCTAAGCACTCCGTTGACCATGTTGCTTATAACCTCAGCACCCCCGGTGAAAATGCCAGTATCCTCGCTAAGCGCCTTGAAAACAGGAGCGAATGCCTGGAGTGCAGCCCCTACTCCTTCACCCCATTGCTTAGAAGGATACATTCCCTCTTTGAAAGGCGCGGTATTTTTGGCGAATTCCTTGGCAGCGGTTATGATCCCTCGAGTGACGGTGAGTATCGCCTTTGAGAAGTCTTCAGGGCCTATTCCACCACTTCCAAAGAATTTGGCCCCTGCGTTGGCCAGCATCATTTTATACACAGGCGCGAACGCGCCCAGGGCGATTCCCACACCAATAGCCCATTCCTTAGTAGGTCCTTTCTTCCAAACCCCTTTATTCTTAGGCGAGGCGAGCTCGTTCGCGGCGGTTATGATGCCACGCGTGACCGCGACTATGCCCTTAGAGAAGTCTTCAGGACCCAGACCTCCGCCTTTAGAGAATAGTCCAGGAGCGTTGTTCATCAACATTTTGTAAACAGGAGCGAACGCGCCAAGCGCTATAGCGACGCCGCTCGCCCATTCTTTGGTAGGACCTTTCAGCCATTTGCCTTTGGCCAATATGAAAGAAGCCTTAACTATAGTCTTTGCCACTCCCAGCACCGCTCTGCTTCCAGCAGCCAGCGCAGCGGCGCCAAGACCAAAAGAGGCGATTATCATTCCTCCCAGAAGAACCATTCCTGCAGTAAAGGCCCCAAGAGAAAGAGCCACCGACATGGACCATCCAAGAGAGGGATACTTAGAGTAGTTTCCTTTGGCCAATATGTGAGACGCGGCCATTATAGTCGCCGCGACACCGAGAACGGCTGCTGCTCCAGCGAGGAACACAAGCGCCTGAGGACCGAATACCATCGGACCGAGAAGCGCCGCGGCGACTCCAAACGCGGCCAGGCTGGCCGCGACTCCTATCGCCCAAGAAAGCTTGGGATACTTAGAGTAGTTGCCTGCCGACAATATATGAGAAGCCAACATCACAGTACCGGCGACCGCCAATATCGCAATACCGCCCTTTATATAGGTAGAAACACTACCTATCTTCATCAGAACCCATCCTATTATTCCAAACGCGGCAATCGCGAGTCCCGAGAAAAGAGACCATTTCCAGCTAGGATACTTAGAGTAGTTTCCTTTGGCTATAAGCCAAGATGATGTCATTACAGTGGCTGCAAGCGCGACGATGGCGACAGCGCCTTTGAGAACGTTTTTGACACCGAAGAATTTGGCAATGACCCACGCGACCGCTGCCAAAACTATGACGGCTATAGCGAATACGACAGAGAATACCAATATCTTCAACATCAACGCGAACGATATATCGGCAGTCTTCTTCAGAATATGAGAGGATGCCCAAACCGCGATGGCCATAGTAGTCATAAGAAGAGGAAGCTTTATCACATCTTCCCATTTCAACTTCTTTATTATAGGAGACATTATCTTAAGCGCGACGGCGAAAACTATGAACAATATAGATATACCAAGCGAAACCAGGAATTGACCAAAAGTCATCATCTGAACTTTGTTGAGCGCCATAGAAGAAAGCCATATTGCGACGGCGACGGCAGGAAGCAGAAGAGGTATCAATATCATCTTAGCAGGATCATCAACCGCTTCCATAGCGTTTATTATCTTTTTCAATCCAAAGGATATCACAGTAAATATAAGAGCTATCATTATGGCGCTCCATGCCTCAGAAAGTCCAACTTTCTGAGTCTTTCCAAGAACGTATGATGAAAGCACTATACCAAGCGCTATGGCAGGTAGCACGAGAGGAAGAAACAATATGGCCTTTCCTAAAGCAAATATTCCAGCACCTCCAAATGCCTTCAGCATCTTTTTAAGCCCGAAGGATATGACCGTGAAAACAGCCGCTATCAATATCGCGGTTATTCCCTGAGAGAAAGTTATAGGAGTTATCTTCTTCATTATCCAAGACGAGATGGTCATTCCGAGAGCTATGGCGGGCAGGACCACGATTAGGCCTATGGATGCTTTTATGACCTGATTCCAGCTCATGGATCCAAAAGCATTTATTATCTTACCTATGGCAGGGCTGAGCATGCTGAATCCGACACCTATCAAAATCATTGTCAACGACTGAACGAAAGATATGGGAGTAATCTTCTTCAATATCCAAGAAGATACCGTGACCGCGAGCGCCATCATCACCATTGTAGCAGAAGCGAACGCAGCCTGTTTGAGCGACATATTGAGCTTAGCTACTTTCTCAAACGCATATGAAAGTATCAATATAGCAAGAGAAAGCCCTATTACAGAAAAGAAGTTTATTCCGCCTATAAGCTTGAACGCCATTCCTATAGCGAGAACTGCAATGGCTATTAGAAGTATCGTTCCAATGCCTTTCTTCATCTCACTCTCCTTCTTTTTGTTGCCGCCCGCCTCCTCGAACGGAGTCTTCTTGTCATTGGAAGACTTTTTGGAAAGAGCAATTATGGTCTCCTGGTTCTTCAGTATCTTCTTGCTATCCACCTGAAGCTGCTTGACTCCGATGTTTATCTCCTTTATCTGCTTGACGAAATCGCCGCCTTTGAGTGCCTCGGACGTGGCGACCGAACCACCGCTCTTACCCTTATCATTAAGTGCCTCGGCTATCTGTTCAAGCGCTTCCGCCATATTGCTGAGCGCGTCAAGTAACTTTTGATCCATCAAAACATATAAATTTTGCTACATTTCTATATATAAAAAAAATACCTGTTGCCTGTTTTAATATATATGATAGAGGAGAAAAACGACATGAAGATCAAAAAACTCATAAAATACTATCTGATGGGCGAATCTATAAAAGAAATAGAGCTCAATAGGATACTGGACAAGATATCTTCAGGGAAGAAGCTCAGCAAAAAAGAGATAAGCTTCCTGAATCTGTACCAACACACTCGAGAGGAGAACATGAAAGACTTCATGTACCTTTCCAAGAATTCGGCGTTCTCCAAAATAGAAGACCTGCTCAAGAATGGGAAGAAAGTAGTATGCGACCTACACGACAAAGACGGAAGATTCGGGCTGAGGATAACAGGGGCCGAAAACATATTCGATGAAGACAGATGCGTCGTTTATATGAAAGGAGGAGAAAAACACTCGCTTGAAGACAGGTTTCTATACAACATAATATACAACGCGAAAAAAGACGAATATTCGCTTCAGGAACAAGACGAATATTTCGAGAAAATAGAAGCAGGAAGCGATGATGATTAAGACATTCAACCAGTTCATAAAGGAAGAAGTAAGCGGAACAGAGCTGGTAGGGCCTATAGGTCCAGCATATGGAGAAACGAGGACACAGAACAAGACCGTCACTTCACACGACACAAACGTCATATACTGCGATCTAGACTCAAAATTCTACACCATAGACGACTACAACAACATCTATCAAGAGTACCTCAAAAAAGGAGGAAAGCCGCTAGACGGATTCTCCATCGAGAACATCGAGGAGATACTAAGCGAACTACCATAAGTCGTTCCAAGAAGAACCGTCGTAGCATCTAAGCTTGCTGCTGGAAGAATCGAAATATATATCGCCTGCCATAGGAGAAGAAGGCGCTGTCCCGGGAGAAATCCTCAAAAGAGATCCTACGCTTACCCTTTCACCATCGTCATATATAGAAGATGTCGCGGATATCGTCGAGGAGGAAGCCCATTTAGGAACATAGTTGGCAGTCCCGTCGGACATCATCGGAAACTTGACGAAAGATACGTTTCCATAATTGGACACGGTCCCGCCATTGACGTTCAGAGCGCCATTTACGATGACCACCTTTCCAGTACTGCTTATATCCAAGGTGCCATTGACTTCTAGGTCTCCATGTAGTAGATATTCCGAATAGGAAGGAACGCTTATCTTCTCGTTCTGCACGATCCTATACTTCAGGTCGAATCCGCCAGAAGAACCGCCGCCCGAAAGGTATATTCTGAACCTAGTACCGTCATATACCATTGTATAGACGCTGTCCGTATTTATATCAAGCGCCGACAGGTCGGAAAGTCCGGTGGACGACTGGACCTTTATCGGCTTGGAGCCAAGCCCGTTTATGTTTAGAGTCGCCGAAGTCCCCGAATTGGAAGTGGCGAACTGCACCATGTAGACCGTTTCGGTAGAATACGCGAAATAGTCTTCTGCGGATATAGAGTAGCTGACTCTGTCAGAGCTAGAAGCGGAAAGATACCTTACCTGGTTCAGCCTTTCTTTTGTCCATTTTCCAGAAGGATAAGAGCCTTCGTATCTATAGAAAGAATTGTCTTCGTCATTTACCCTGAGAGTCATTCCGTCAAATGGGAGCGTAGTCGTCCAGGAAGATATCGAAGAGCTGTACTCCGCGACGAATCCTCCAGGAAGAGTTCCAGAGTAGGAAGAGTTGAGCAGCGAAGAGAAAGCCCCAGAAAGCACAGCCGAAGAGTCTTTTCCGACCAGATACCTATCCTTGTTAGAAGGAGAAGATGGAGCCGAGGTCCTTACAGAAAGGACCGGATCAAGCCACCCGGCAGAAGATCCGGAGCCTGCGGCGCCAGAAAAGACGACCCAGTTCTGGTTGTCAGATGAGACGGCGCTGAAATGTCCATATTTTAGCTGGTAGGTCGCGTTGTTGGACGCGGAAGAGTCGTTGTATACAGTGCATAGCATTCCCCATTGCCTTCTCTGAACCATGATGGCGTCGCGTTCCGCTAGAGTCGCGACCTGATGGTGCCCTCCGTTTATCTCGAAGGCGAAGGCAGACGCGATCGGCATCGTATCGTTCAGCGGCCTTATCGCCGCTCCTACTAGAGTACCTATATTCTGTGTTGGCATATTCTTTCTTTGTCTTTTTGTTTTAGCTTACGACCACCGTCGCCGTTCCATATGGAGTATTGCTTATCCAAACGTCATAGTTCGTTCCGGACCATCCGTTCTCGTTGACGAACGCGGAGTTGCTCCTTATCTTCGTGAATGCCGTGTTCTGAAGGTTGTTGACCGTGAACGTAGGATTTCCGAAACCAGTAGGCCACGCGAAGAATAGATATTTGTCCGCCGCGGCGAAATTGGAAAGGGAAAGCGCGCGCGATGTCGTCAGCTGCTTTTGCGCCTGAGGCCTGCTGTTCGATCCGGCGGCGGACTTGATTACCGCGTCGGTTACGAAGGTCCCCACCTGCAGTATGGAAGAAGCGACGGCCGCGGCGTTCGATCCGTCCGGCCTTACGGAAAGGTCAGGATTCGGATTCCCAGGAAGCGAGGAAAGGTCGAGAGTACCATAGTAGAAATAGTTCATCCAAGTCACCGACGTCCCCGCGGTAACGGTTGATACCCCATCGCTCACCGTCAGCGTATAGCTGTTGGTGACCGAAAGCCCGCCAGGAGGCGTGCTGTGCGTGGCATAGGCAGCCTGGGTAGGCGGAGTGGTCGAAGGTCCACTAGAGAAGCTGGCTGGCGAAGTGTTGTTCTGGCTAACGGAATCCGGAATCGCAAGCACGGAAACGCCGTCCAGCTTGGTGACCGCCATATAGGTTATCGGCTTCTCGGCCTTGTTGACCGAAAAGCTAAGGCTCACCGAAGTATTTCCGTTGAAAAGCCTAGATCCTCCCCCAGAGAGAGAACATGAAGGAGCCGTATAAGGATAGAATATCCTGTCGAGAACGTCCTGTATTGTCCCGGAAAAGGTGGATCCGGTAGGGACGCCTCCTACCGCAGGGGCCGAAGAAGGCCTGGTCCTGTTATAGGAAAGATCAGCGGAGAAAGTGCCGGAAGAAGTAGATCCGTCTATGCTTATTCCCGAAGAGGAAAGGCCGATGACGACGTCGTCAACTCTGTTCCATAGAGTCCATATGGCGTCTCTGACGTCTTTCGCGTCGATGAGGTTGGCCGTATTGTCCGGTATATTGTCGAGCAGCAGAGATATGTATCTATAGTCCGCCACCACGTTTGGATTGCCGGAAGCTTGAGAATCATATATTGGGTTACCCGTATTATAGCTCTGTGTAGGCATGTCTTTCTGTTGAGTTTTGGTTATATATTAAAAACAGAAGACGCCATTTCTAAAATTAGACCAAATTATATATCTTTGCCATATGAGAGACAGTCTGCAAAAAATGATACAAGAAAAATCGCCGGGCGCTACGCCGCTGCTGCTGGTGATAAGAGGATCGCGCGCATACGGGACGAACGTCGAGACTTCGGACACCGACTACGCAGGCGTGTTCATACAATCCATCGACGACATATTGGGAAACGGATACAAAGAGCAGATAAACGACGACAACAACGACATCGTCATCTACGAGATAAAGAGATTCCTGAACCTTCTGGCGTCGAACAACCCGACCGTGCTGGAGCTTCTGAACACGCCAGAAGACTGCGTGGTGTACAAGCATCCCGCATTCGACGAGGTGCTGGAAAGCAGAGACAAGTTCATCACGAAGATATGCGCAAAGTCCTTTGGCGGATACGGAAAGATGCAGATACAGAAGGCCAAGGGACAGAACAAGAAGCAGAACTGGGAAAGAGACAAAGTGGCTCGAAAAGACGTGCTCGACTTCGTATACGTCATCGAGGGCGAGAAATCAATCCCATGGAAGAAGTGGAACGAAGACGATGAATCGCCAGATGGAAAACTATATAGCGAAAAATTTTGCGGAGTCGTAAATGTGCCAAACGCCAAAGATGTCTATGCTGTTTATTATGATGGACTCGCCAGAAACATGTTTTCGGAAGATATTGATGAAAAAGATAGAGAGAATCTAAAAAGGTTTGTTAAAGAAAATCGCATGCCAATGGGTTTTGGCTACAAAGGATTGGTCAAAACCGGAGAAGGACAGAACATCGCGGAATCGAACGCTCTGAGGCTCTCCTCCATACCGAAAGGCGAAAAGCCGATATGCAACATCGCCTATAACAAAGACGGCTACTCGCAGCACTGCAGAGAATATAAAGAATACCAGGAATGGCTCGAGAACAAGAACGAGGCTAGATGGGTAGACGTGCAGGCTCACGGGCAGAAGATCGACGGAAAGAACATGATGCATTCGAAGAGGCTGATGTCGATGGCGAGAGAGATCGCCGAAGGAAAGGGAATCAACGTGAGGAGAAGCGACGCCGAATATCTTATCTCGATAAGGAGAGGAGCCGTAGACCTAGAGACTCTAATCTCTGAAGTAGAGGCCGAAATCGAGGAAATCGACCGCCTTTTCGCGGAATCGAGTCTTCCGGAATCCGTAGACAGCAAGATGGTCGACGAGATGCTGATCAAAATAAGAAAAATTATATATAATCTATAAAGACGGTTCCGTATATTTGAACCGTAGCAAAGAGATAAAAAAACTATGGAAGAAATAAAGCTATACTGCCTGTTCGCTGCCGGCGTGGTCGCCGCGCTCTTGATGAAGAAGGTCTCCGCCATATCAAAGGCGGCCAGCCTTAGAAAAGACAGGATAAAGCAATTTGCCGAAGCGGTCGCGTGCATAAAAGAAGGAAGGTCGGTATTCGTAAGCCGGCTGAACATGACTGCAATGGTAGAACTGAAGCTGACGGACTACGGAATAGTGAACATAGCATACCTGATAGACAAAAAGATATTCTGCATATTCAAAGAAGGAAAGTGCCTTCACACCACAGAAGGGATGAAAGTAGAGGCAGTGGAAGAGATAGAGAAGGCCATGATGGAAGAATATGGAAACCAGATCAGCGACGTGGTGCAGGTTCTTGGAGTGACCATATCTAGAGAAGAGCTCGAATCTCAAGTGAAGAGGTTCGAAGAAGAGCTGAAAACGATGAACCTAGGAGAGACCGCGCAAAACGCGCAGATATCGGAAGTAGAGAACATAATAAGAGAAAACGAATCTATGCTGGACGTAGACGCGATATTGGACAAGATAAACAGAGTGGGCATGAAGAAGCTCACAAAAGAAGAATTGGAATTCCTAAACAAGCAAAGCCAAAAATAATGGAAAGACTGGTTCTAAGAAGCTATTCATATCTGATGAACAGCAACTATGAAAGGATCGCGGCAGGCAAGCCATACGACGAGACCTTCAAGCCGTACGGAATAGAATTCGTGCAAAAGATGATAAAGTTCTTCGAAGAGCTGGAAGAATACGAGAAATGCCACAAGCTTTCGAAATTCGCCAAAGAAGAGCTCGATCACGAAAAAAACTATGCAAAAGCATGAAAATAAATCAAGTGAATCTTCCAGACGGAAGCGCCGCGATAGAGATAGAGGACGAATCGAGAGAAGAATCGAGAGAAGAAAACGAATTCTCCTATGAGAGAAGCGAGATAGAATCGTATCTGATAGACGAATGCGAGAGGCAGGCGGAAGAAAGCGGAAAGATACGCTTCCTGTTCGATACGAAGCTAAGCGGATACATCAAGAAGAAATACGCCTACAGCGACGCCGCCAAAAGAGACCTGAAGCTAGAAGAGCTGCTGGAAAATGGCGCATACCACATAGGAACAGAAGAAGACTTCGAGCAGATGCCTTCGAGATTCTCATACTACGACACAGAAACGAAAAAGACATGCCGGTACGAAAAGATGGCGCTGGCGATTTCCTTCTTGAAAGACCTGGGATTCTCGGCCTCCGAATTCAACTACGGACCAGAAATGGAGCAGGCTTTCATCATAGAAAGCTATGACAGCGAATCGGAAGATCTGGAAAAATTCGTGATAAGGATACAGCCAAACCTGCATGTCAATCTTCTGGCGCAGAAAGACGGCCTTCGATCGGTATACAAAGGATTCTTCTCTAGATCGAAGATATTCGACGCGATGGAAAGAAACTCGACAAGATTGAGACAGATAATAAGAGACGCAAAGCTGTCGCAGCTGCTAACATAAACAAAAAGAGAGAGGCCACAAACTCTCTCTTTTTTTATACAATTCGACAGAAGCCGAATTATAAAATATGTATATCATGATGTTGCATGTTTTTACTTCCAGTACCAGATGTAGTAGCTTCTTATAGACGCCATTTCAGCCATTCCTACATAGTCTTCGGTGAGCAGGCTCTCTATTATCTCAGCAAGCGCTCCGTCGTCAAGCTTCTTCCTTATCGCCGCGTCGAACGCTTTGAAAACTTCTGTATTCTCGGCTATGAAATCTCCTATGTTTATCGAAAGCTCCCCGCCGATCTTCTCTATCAGCTCGATTTCCTTCTTCTTCAGCTCGGCGTAGAGGTATTCTACTATATTGTCTTCGACCATCTTCATCTCTTCGAGAGAAAGGCACACCGCTTCTATGTTCTGGTCTTCTATATAGAATACGTGCTTGTCGGAATCTATTACGTCTATCGATCCAAGGTTCGTGTCGAAGTAGTCAGCCAGCGCTTTCTCCATCTCCACATCCGCCTTTTCCAATCCTCTGTAGATGCACTGCTTCAGGCTCGCGATCTTGAATTCTTCCGATTCGAACATCTTGAAGCTTTCGAAAGTAAGAACTCCGTCCGACTCCATGCTGGCCCTGTCTTCGATTACATCTTCCAGTACCCTGTCTATTCCTGATATCTCGTTCAGCTTGTTTCTTTTCAGGAACTTCTTGAATCTCTCGCTACCTGGCTGCAGATATCTCTTCAGGCTAGAAGGCCTTATCTTTCCTTTTGACATGTATTCGTCTACTAGCTCGTTGACAAGCTGATAGTATCTGTTCGCTTCTTCTCTGCTGCTTATGGCCATATTAAAAAAAACATATTTTCGATATATATTAAAAAAAACAAAGCCTTTTTTCTCTTTTCTGCAATGTTTCTGCATTTCCAGGAATATCGCAATTAATATATATACTATATGAACCTAAAGCAGACCAGAGCATACTACAACACAAAGCCAGTCGAATTCGTAGTCAAGGAAAGATACGAGCTGATAGAAGACAACGAATTCATTCCTAGGTTCTCTCTGAAGAACGTCAAGGACATCGCGAATATTCCCATCAACGAGCCTATCAAATACAGCGAGCAGACTATGATAAAGGCCATAAAGTACGGAATGATATTCCTCATAAACTACAAAGGAGAGGAAGACACGCACTTTGCCGGCCACGAGAGGGTAATATACCCAATGGTGCTAGGAAGGTCTGGAAAAGGCAAGCCGCTTCTCAGAGGATGGCACCTCAACGGGTGGTCGGTTTCTCAGAAGAGGCACATAAACAAGATCTGGAGGCTATTCAGGACCGACAGGATACTTTCCATGACATTCACGGGATCTTTCTACAGGCTGCCGCCTTCTGGATACAACATGTACGACAAAGGAATGCGAGGGGGCATAATCGCGCGCGCGGACTTCAACGAGATAAGGAGGAACCAGACGAGCCTAGTCAATCAGAACAAGATCCAAGACAGAGAAGAAGTCACGGTAGGCGAGCCTGGAAAATTCGCCACGATAGTCGTCAAAGATACCGAAAGCCAGCTAGACCTGAAAAAGGCCACCGAAAACGCCTATATAAACAACATAAAGGACACATCGACACTAAGGCTTTCGTTTTTGAAAAGCATATACGGCAACAAATACCTAGCCGTACTCGGCGCTCTTGGCCAGCCAGGAAACACCGTCAAGGTGCAAGACGAAAAAGGCAAGCAGATAGGCGTATTCAAAGTTCTGGACTCCATAACAGGACAGGTCTTGAAGAGCATAAAGAACGTTAAGGGAAACACGCTATACGACCTATACCTATTCGACAAGAAAATTTAGAAAAAAAACGATTTTCGCCAATAATATATACATAAAGTCTGAAAACAAAAAGTTTTTGGATATGAAAATAAATATATACAAAAAACAAAGATTTAAAATGAGATATTTGAAAACTTTTGAAAGCTACTCCGTCCAGCAAATCGACGAAACATTCCTTGGCGTTTTCAGACGACAAGCAGTCATCAAGGAAATATTGGCAGACCTCGAAAAAGAGAGAAAAAACCTAGAAGGAGAATTCAACGACTACGCGGCCAGCCTTGGAGACAGGACGGACGTGGCGAAAAGCCTAGCGCCTTCTGTCGCAGAATTCCTAAGCGGGAAGATCGGCGCGGAAGAAGTCAATCCTGAAGACGTCGCCAAAGTCGTATTGAAGGCCAAAGTCGTCAAGAAAAACGACAAAGGCGAATGGGACAACGTAGGAAAATACGGAGGAATCGAAGGAGGAACCGGCGCGGAAGGCGGATGGAAATAACCTAATCGAAACTTGAAAAAACAAAAAAGCCGTCACTAGACGGCTTTTTTCATGGCTGAAGCGGATGTATGGATTCTTTGTCGTGGAGAAGCAGCTTGTCGTTTTCGGTCAGGAAGTCTACGCCATGCTTTCCTATCTTGTCGAGAACGTCGTCTTTTGAAAGATTCGCTTCTCTATAGACATAGAAGTCATGTATCAAGTTCGACTCCGCGAATCCATATATGGAGGTGTCGTGCATAGTGTACAGAACCTCTTCTGTTATTTCGGATATTTCCGTATATCCTTCGAATCCATAATGGATCTTTCTGTCGACATAGGCCAGCTTCTCGATCTTCTCGTCGTCGAAGAAGGCGATTCCAAGCATCAGCTCGCCGTTTTCCCAATGGCATATCTTTCCGTCGAAAGCCAAGAAAGTGACATCCGGATCGCTTTCCAGCGAATAGAAAAACTCGGCCTCTTCATCGTCTAGCCTCTTCAGGCCCTCGACCGTCGCCTCGTTGCTATAGCTAGATATTATCCTGAAAACCTTCTTCATAATTTTTTTCTATTTTGTATGTCGTTCGACAAATATAGCAAACTATCTTCTAAATCCCCTATTTTCCTTTTTGTTTTTTATATATAAAAACAAAAACACAAGATGAAAATCGAAAAATTCGAATCATTCGAAAATACCAACGAGCATGCCGAGCAGCAGAACTATATGTTCTTCGGCAACCTGAAGACTATAAAAAGGCTCGTAGACGAGATGCTTCAAATGGACGAAGCCAAAATAGACAGCCTTCTATCCAACGGACACAATTGGGCAGTGGACCACATCGCCACTTCCAAAGACGACGTGGAAGAGGTATTCAACTTCCTGGCAGGACAGGAATCCGAAGGGCATGAAGAAAGGCCGATATTGGGCGGACCGGCCTCATCTCATTCCGCGCACGACGCGACAGCGCCCAATTTTCGCGGGAAAAGAGAAGACAGCGTAAAGGGATTCGAAGACTTTCAGTAGCCTTCGGACAAAAAACAAAGAACGAAAATGTCATATACTAGAGAACAGATAGAAAAAGCAGTAAAGGCCAAAGGCTATGTCTGGTTTGAGGACAAATCTAACAAAGGATTCGACGTGAATATAGTCGGAGTAAGAAACTCATCAACCGGCAGCAAAGTAACGAACGTCTTCGACGACTCCCTTACAATATCGTTCAAAGACGAGAAGGGATCATGGCAGTATTTCGAATGGAACAACACGACCGATCCAGGGAAGAAATCCATGCTCGAGTGGAAGAAGATGGGCATATCCGGAGGATGCGCCAGGCTTGTTCCTGGACAATACAGAGGATCGCACATGATTGGCCTACACCAGGGAAAATACGAGGCTCTCAGGCAGAAGAGCCCTGTAAAGGTATACAGAGACTCGGACCTGGACCTCGAATACGACACAGACAAGATCACAGAAGGCGTATATGGAATAAACATACACAAGGCAGGGAAAGACTCTACATGGGTAGAGAACTGGTCGGCCGGTTGCCAGGTGTTCAAGAGAGTCAAAGACTTCGACGAGTTCATGAAGATAGTCAAAAAGGCAGCCAAGATACACGGAAACTCCTTCACATACACTCTGATAGAATCAAAAGACATAAAATAGGACATCCAAATCGAAATTCGAGATTTTTTTAGCAAACATATGCGCGATATCTTGATAGAAAACGAAAACAAAAGCCATGGATCCAGAACTCAGAGCAGAGCTCGCAGAGCTTTTCGAATTCCTGTTCGCGAGAAAAGACGACGACAGGCTCAGCATACACAAGGAGATAAAATACGGCCACAAAAACTATTGGATGACGTTCGACATAGACGTGGAGCCAAATCATTCCGTCAAATCCGGCAACAACAGCTGGAACATGATAGGAGGCTCGCTAAGGATCCATTTCGACTCTAGAAATTCCTGCATATCGGTACATTCGGACGATCATGACAACCTCATATTCGAGGATAGAGATCTTTTGGAGGAATGGTGCGCGAAGCTTGAGGCGCACATATCGGCTGGCCTAAGATCTGGCCTGAAAGCCATGGCGGACTCGACATTCGCCACCTGCTGGCGAAAAGACGTCCATAGAGAATGGACGATGAGAAAAATACTACCAGACGAAGATGAATCTATATAACCAAGAAGAGCTCGACAGAATACAGAAGACCAAAGAGACGAACGACAAGCTCGAAGAGCTTTTCAACGACAAGAGAGCCGAGTGGAACAAGCAGGTAGAGCCGCTGTTCAAGGCGCTGACGACAGACCTGTCCAACCCTTCCAGCTCGAAGACGATACTCGAGGCGCAGTCTATGGCGCTTTCATACAGGCAGCAGATCAACGAGAACATCAACTTCTTCCTAAACAAGAGGAGCAAGGAGACTACGAAGATAAAGAAGCTCAGGCAAGACAAGTTCGTGTTCTACGCGATCGGATTCCAGGTAAAGACCAACATGGGAGAGAAGGCTCTTCTCATAGACGCGCACATCGCGGAGAACGACAGATGCCTGGAGCTGATAGAATCGTACATAACGTTCTTGAGAGACACGGTGAAGAACTTAGAAGCCTTCGGATTCTCGATAAAGAACATGATAGAGCTGATGAACTATTTAGGAAAATAAGGATTTTAGACAGAAGCTATGGCCGATTCTATCTTTTCATCAGATAGGCCTAGCATCTTCAAAACTTCCCCAAACCTCTTAGTAGCTTCATCTTTGTATTGCCTTCCAAGAAAGGAGTCATAAAGGCCGAGATATACCAAAATACATCTAGAATCTGTCCAGATTTCTCTTTTGTCATTTGATTCAAGCCCTTCATAGCCAACATTCTTAAACTCTTTGGCCAATGCGCCTGTTCTCGAAGAAAACTTCTGAGGCGCGAAATACTTGTCGAATCCTTCTTCGACAGATCCTATTCCGTCAGAAGAAAATCTCATGAATATGTTGTCTATGTATGACAGGTTTCTTTTATGCTCTCTATCGCGTTCTCTTACAAGATAGTCATCATAGCAATGCTGAAGGTCTTTCACCATCGCATCATAGGAATTCTCAGACACGCCCAAATCGCTAAGGCTTGATGTAAAAACATCGTTGAATTCGTATTTCCTATCTCCGACCTCGCAATAAGAACCCCAAAGATCCGAAGAAGGCGCCATGCCGAAATTCGCGCCGTCGTATGGGATAATCAAATAGCACCTATATCCAAAAGCGGTGTCGTCGCTGAATCTCAGATTTCCTATTAAAGACTCGCTCCTTTTCGGAAATCCTTTCCATGATGGGAGATTATCCATCAAAAGAGTATGATGCGTGGAATGAACTCCGCAATCATCAACCATAAGAGGCATTCTTTGATGCAGCATAGGATCGATATAAGAATACTCGCCGTTGAATTCGGACTTCATCCTCTGAATATACTTAGGATTCGCCAAATAGTCTTTGCAGTTGTCTTCTACCAACATCGCAAACTCTCTGTCTGTGATCTCGGCAGTCCTGGTTTCGAACAATTTGAAGTATTTTACTATTTTCATATATTATATATTAATATAATTTTTGCAAATAAGAAAGCCGCCTATACGGCGGCTTTCTGTCTTTCTGCTCTTCTTCGCGGTCTTTCCATTCATAGGTATTGGCCGATGTTTTCTTTTATGAAAGCTTCTATCTTCTTGAGGTTCCTCAGAGACGTCTTGACGTCCAGCTGTATTCTCCAGCTCTTTATCTCCAGCTCTTTGTCTTCTTTGACCTCCTCTATCACGAGCTCTATCTCCTGCTCGTCCACCGGCTCGAAAAGCTTCTTGTCGCCATTCGCGGCGGCGAGCATCTGATCGAAGTCCATGACCATCCTTCCAGAGTTTAGGCGGTTCTCTATCACGTACTTTCCGTCGAGGTCCCCGCCAGAATGCGGGGCAAAGACATGGCCAGCGTCGTATATCTTCACCTTCTCGAAGAAGTCGTCTACGTACCAGTCTTCTATAAGCTTGAACTTTATCATAAACATTCTATGCGCTATAGCATCCTAAGTTTTTTAAACAATGTCCGAAAAAACAGATATAAAAAAAAACAAAACAAAAGCAAATGAAGATAGACGAGAAATTCCTCGAAAGCTACCTGAACAGCAACGCGCCGACAGGATTCGAATACGAGCTTGGGGGACAGAAGGCATGGATGGACTACATCTCCAAATATGTCGACAGAGTAGAGCTCGACAACTACGGGACGGCATACGCGGTAACAGGAAACCTAGATTCGGACTTCAAGGTCGTGATAGAAGGGCACGCGGACGAGATCAGCTGGTTCGTCAACCACATCGACTCCAAAGGATACATCAAAGTCATCAGGAACGGAGGATCCGACGCGACTATCGCGCCTTCCATGAGAGTGTCTCTGTGGGGCGAAAAAGGGCCTGTAGACGGCATCTTCGGCCATCCGGCTATACATATATCATACCGCAAGAAAGAAGCCGACCTGGACTCTATATTCATCGACGTCGGCGCCGCAAGCAAAGACGAAGTCATCGACATGGGAATCAACGTAGGAACGGTGGTGACCTTCAAGGACCAGTTCATGAAGCTCGGAAAGGACTACTACACCGGAAGGGCGCTAGACAACAGGATCGGAGGATTCATGATTGCCGAAGTGGCGAGAAAGCTGAAGGAAAAGGGGAAAGAGCTCCCTTTCAAGCTATATATCGTCAACTCCGTGCAGGAAGAGATAGGGCTCAGAGGAGCGCAGATGGTCACGCAGGCGATAAAGCCAAACGTGGCGATAATCACAGACGTATGCCACGAGACTTCTTCGCCATGCTACAACGCCAGCAAGGAAGGAGAGCACGTCGCGGGACAGGGAGGAGTCATAACGAGAGCTCCTGCTGTGCACAACAAGCTTAGGAAGCTGGTATTGGACACTGCAGCCAAGAAGAAGATACCGGTTCAGCTTGCCGCGAGCTCTACATCCACAGGAACAGACACGGACGCTTTCGCTTACTCGAACGGAGGAGTTCCTTCTGTATTGATTTCGCTACCACTTCGTTACATGCATACTACGGTGGAGACCGTACATAAAGATGATGTTAAGAATGTTATTAAGTTGATTTATCAAACTCTTTTAAATATAGAAGAGAATCATGACTTCAAATACAATGCTTAGTTAAATATTTATTTAATTTATCTTCAACATTTTCAAAATGGGATATTCTTAGTAAGGGTATCCCATTTTTTTCACAATATCTATTTTTAATATTGTCATTTATCTTTGTTTTCTTTAATCCTTCTTCACCACCCCATATATCTACAACTTCAAAGTGTTGTCTACCATCATACTCTATTAAAATATTCCGATGTTGCGCCGAAGAATATAATAAATCTAATATAAATGTACAATTGGATAGAGAATTGATAAATAATGTTAAAGAAAAACTGAATGGTAAAATGACTCTAAAGTCTTATATTGAGTCTTTAATAGAGAAGGATTCTAGCCTGTAGAATCTATAAACTTCATTTCCTTTGCGGTTATACCATCTGGTTTGCTATGACTTTTGCTTCTACCTCTATGAGTGTGTAGAAAATATCCGTCTTTGTCAATACCCATATCATAGCCATCAGGATAACCACCTTTTTTAATTTTTCTTTTCAGATCTGGATGAAGCATCAATCCAAAAACCTTGCCCTTTTTGGCAGATGTTACAAATTGTATGAAATCATAGGCGACTTCCTTCAGTTCTTTTGGCAGACCATGTAAATTTTTTATAGAATCGATCTTTTCCTCTCTATCAAAAGAAAAATTGTACTCAAAAATGGAATATTTCTTTAAGTATTTCATTTTTTATGTTTTATTTTAAACAAAATGTTATAGCCATCTTCCTTCTGCGACAATACCCATCATCATCGCAAAAGGTATCTATTCTTGGCTTTTCAAGTTTTTTATATTTGTAATACTCTTCCGTATAAAATCCATATTCATGAAGATAGTCCTTTAGACGTTCGAATGTGTCTTTTATGCCTATCCAGAAATCCTGGCTATGCATTATTCCATACTTTTCTATAAAGAACGATATTGAAGGATCTTCGTCAAACAGAGAATTCACACAAGTCACTTCATAGCCATTATCTTCTGCTTCTCTTAGTATATCGAGACATTCTTGATAAATATCTTCCTTTTGGTCTTTTCTCATATAATCAAACTGAACCTGCCACTCATCATCCAATTCATCAGACTCAAATATCCTATATTTCTTTAAGTATTTCATTTCTTCTTCTTTCTCTTCTTCGCTTTGGCGGCCTTCGCCTTAGCCCAAAGCTCGGCGTCAGCCTTCCTAGCACCGCCTGCACCAGTAATAAAACTATTGACTCTACCAAAAGCCCATTGGTGCTGGGCGACTCCAGGCCTGTGGCCGGCGTTCCAAGCCTGCATTCCTTTGGCGAACACCTTCCTGAGTATTCCCATAGGAATTCCGGAAGCCTGAGACTTCTTCTTCAGAGAAGCAGTGACGCCAGACTTCTTGGCTTCGTACATAGTCTCGCCTTCTTCGGCGTCTTCGTCGATCGCTTCCGCGTCGAAATCGTTCTCGAGGTCCATGTCCTCGCTTTCCAAGAACGCCGAATAGTCTTCTGTCAGGTCCTCAAAGCTGAATAAATGCTTCATATATCAATCTTCTTTTTTTCCGAACATCCTCTGGTATGCCTTCGTGGCCGCGGACTTCTTCGTCTTGACTCTCTTTCCTTCATCTCCTTTGCCGGAAACGTAGTCGGCATCCCAGTCTTTCTTGTATTCCTTCTTCCCGACGAACCTGTCTATCTCCTTCTTCATCTTTCCGGGATTCTTCGTCAGGTACTTTCCAGGAATCTTCCTTCCTTTGTATCTCTGCGCCTTCGCCCTTGCCTCGAAAAGAACCGCCTCTTCTATGGAGAGTATCGATTTTATGTCGCTTTCTATCCTCTCTATCCCTTCTTCTATAGATTCTACAGGAGTCTCGAAGTCTACGGACTCGCCAGCTGTCTTGACGAGCATGAGGTCGTCTATGTCGAAGTCGTAGCTGGCGGAAAGATCTCCGGTCGAAAAGCTAACTATAACCCTATGGTCGTCTTTGTTCTCCCATTCATAGACTATGCTGTTCTCGTCTGAAGATATTCCGTCTAGAAGGTCCTTTATCTCCTGCATCCTAGCGTCTATGTATCCGCCGGACTCTACGAATTCCAGCAGGAACTGATTCCATTTCTTTATCATACTACGTATATATAAAATTTCCAGATCAAACAATTGCAGATTCGGAAAATATCATGACTATATAGGAGAAAATATGGCAAAGACCGGAAAAGACAAATTCAAAATAAGGCAGGAGATGCTGCCTGAGCTCATATCGAGGCTCGAAGACCTCACCAAGATATCCGATTCTTTGAGGATAAAGATAGAAGGCGACAGCATGATGGCGTATTCGACGCTTGGAAAGTCCACCGTCTTGGCATTCAAGAACTATCTGATGAAGACATCCGAAATTCTAGAAGGAACAGAAGACCTGCAATACGGAATAGACATAATAATACTCAACGCTAAGAAGTTCGTGAAAAACCTGGCATTCCTCAAAGAATCGGAAAAGGTAACCATGGACATATCCCACAAAGAAAGCCAGGACAGCGACGAAGTGATGATCGCGCGCGCCATACAGGTCGCGGGGGGAAAGCTCAAAGTAAACTGGATAGGAGGAGAGCACTACGAGATGAAAGACCTCAGCAAAAAGCAGCTGGACCAGGGCCTAAACCTGAAGAACAGCAGGTGGTCGTTCAAGATATCCAGACAGGACTTCCTAGACATAAAGAAGCTCTCTTCCATAAACGGAGAAAAAATACTGAACATATCGATCTCTGGGGGAAAGGTAGTGATATCCGAGACGGCCGCGTGGGAAATGCAGATCGACCAGATAGAAGCGGAAAGGAACTCCACGCTCATGCTAAACAAGAGGTTTCTTGGCTGCATTAACGAAAGCGAAGAAGTCGTCTTCAACATATTCGACAACTTCATGCTCATAAAGCACGGAGACTCTAATTTGATGCTGAGCTTCGAGCAAGACTGGGGCGATGAAGACGATATTTAATCTTCCCATCTATTGCCTTTTGAAATATTGTCTTTCCAAAAAAGAGGCTGAAAGTTAGTATAATGGTTTAATCTATAAACATCTTCTTCAGACTCTGACCAAGAAATTGGCGTTTTGTGATCCAACTGCCAATAAGAAGAATAATTATCCCAATTCATATCATCTGTGAATTGGGTTTCTATATGTTCTTTAAATGTTTCAAAATCACAACCTAATATTTCTACTGTTCTTTTTGCCTTTTTAGTAAACTGACCTTTAAACGATTGTGATATAAGCGTTCTTATATTACAACTCAGCTTATATAATGGATCATTATCTTTTCTATTTTTAACATACTCACAGTTAACTAAAATCTAATCAAATCTATCGTAGACTTGTTAGACATCAATCTAAAAGAACTCCATTTCAGTTTTTCAACATCATTGAAGAGAAATCTATAACTGTTTCTAGATTTCTTTTTGGTTTTAAAGAAGTCATACATTTCTCTAAAAGTGTTAATGTCTGGTAACATTTCCTTCCAATGGGTGGTCACCAAACCACTTAAAAAGTCATTAACGTATTCATTTACTTTAATTCCTTTATTCATTAAATAACCCCTATAACCAACTTCTTTACTTGCTGCTATGGAATCATAATCTTCTATATTCTTTACCTGTCCTACAAAACTTGTATAAAATGGATTAACCATTAAATGTTTTATAGAATTTATATTCAACCATTTAACTAAATTATTTACCAAATAATTCCTATTCCAGTCATTATTCAACAATTTATTATATCTCCTACCTAAACCTTTATTACTAGACCTGATAGATAAATCTTCTATACAAACATATTCAACGTGATATCCTTTACAGATATTGACGATATGTTTATTCAAAATAGAAAGCTCATATTCCTTTTTAGACTTAGACTTTTTATTCAGTTTTCTTAGATCTATTAATTCTCTGTAGACTTCTTCCTTTCCTTTATCCATAATAGATATGGCAATCCAGTTCGGATTTAGATCAATTCCTAGATATCTATCCTTTTTGAAATTGTGTTTTTCCATAACCGGTTCGTTGAAGGAAATCCATACATATTTCTCGTTTATCTCGAAGTTGAAGTAGTTTTTAGATAGTTTAGACTCTTCCTGGATTATATTTAACATTCGTTTTTCATTCCCAGAAAGTTTCAATTCGATACTAAATTCTAATCCTTTATATGGTTTGAAAATAAAGGTATTACCATCTAATTTAGCTTTTCTATTACCTTTATCATTTGACGAACCCCTCATTTCTATTGGTAAATCTTTATTATAATTATTTATTTTATGGAATTTACGTTTGAAGAATTTAGATTTACTACCAAAGTATAACTTCTTTTCGGTCTGGAGTTCTGTTGATTTTTTGACTGCGGCTTTTATCCAAGAAGCATCTATACAATCGATGTTATTCATGTTGGACTTAACATGATTTTCCAGATCACTTAGTTTAGTGATACTATCTTTAACTTTTCGATTATAAGAATATCTAACAACGTTATTGAACTTATTCAATAATTCGATAAATTTAGGATCATCGATGTTATGTTGCTTCTTGATGGTTATCATAAATTTCTTTATGTATTTTTTTGGCTTTATTATGACCCCTTCTAAGACCATATAATCTACAACAGAAAGATGTTATAACAGACACAAGGTCTTTTATTAGGTCTTGTTCATCTGTTTGATTTTCGTTCATTACAATTATTTTTATATCTAGTCTATTAGCTAGATTTTCAATATAGTTATAACCAAATCTTGTCAGTCTATCTTTATTTTCTATAATAATTATAGATGGGTTTGAATCCATCATTTTCCAGAATTGTTTTCTATTATCATTCATGCCAGAAGCAACCTCTTTGAATATTTTGGTTGTTTTTAGGCCATTAGAATTAGCGAATTCAATAATTCTATTAACTTGATAATCTAATTCTTTTTTTCTATTATTAGAAGATACCCTGGCATATACGAAAATATTATTATTTTCTATAGTATATTCCTTGATATCTTCTATAAGAATAGTTCCAGATTCCATTATCTTACATCCTGGAATTTTACCGGATTTTGCCCATCTATATGCTGTTAGATATGATATACCCCTTTCTTTTGCCCATTTACTTAATTTCATAATATATATATTATATTTTAAAAGTGTAAAAATGACATTTTTGATATAATTTGATAATATCTGATAATAAAATTATTGAAATGTTCTAACACGTTCTTTTATTTTATCTCTATTATTTTCATAATAAATTTTACTGCTTTCACTGGCACATAATTTACACTTCGCGCCCTTTTTTGGAAAGTCTATTAAATCCTTGTTCATTAAACAATAATTACATTTCTTCATACAACTATATATAAAAAATAGATCCTTTGAGCAGGACTTCCCCGAAGACGAAGAATCATAAACCTAAAAAAAATGAACAGATACAACTACGGAAAGCGCCAGCCGTCCGGATCGGACATGCTTGGATTGGCTTTCACTGCCATAATACTTGCCATAATATCGCTTGGAGTCCTGTACATGAACGTAAGCGCCGACGCGGACTCTCTCGCGACAGACCTCGAGCTGCTAAGGAAAGAAGTTTCGGAACTCAGACAGGCCGCAGAAGATTCAAAAGAAAGAGCAGCTGCCCCGACTGAGAAAAAGAAAGAGCAGCCGGCGCCTAAATACTACAATAAAAAAGCGGCTTTAGACACAGCTAGGCAAAAGGAGATCAAAAAGGCCCCCGAAAAGGCCATTATCCAGATTCCTATTTCCACAGAAACAAAAGACACCGCGAGATAAAATGGGATTCTTTATAATTTAAACTCACTTTCTACTAATTTTGATTTAGTTGAGTTTATAAATCTCTTTGTTATCTTTTCAACATTGTTAAAATTTGAATTTCCATATCTCATCTCTTTGGTATTCTTAACTTTTTCTATAATATTTTTATTTTTCATCGCAGAATGCGATCCATACCTTTCTCTATTGGTTGCAAAAGCACTTTCTCTATTATTATAATTTTCATCGCCATACTTTTCTAATTTGGTTTTTTTTCCTTTATATGAGTTGTTATAATTTTCATCGCCATACTTTTCTAACCTGGTTTCTTTAGATTTATCGATCTTTTCTTTTGAATTGTTAGAGCATATAAAAGAACATGTTTTTCTATAGCCAATAGCAGATGATTTAAAATTATTATAATTGCCACAATAACATTTTGGCAAAAATTTTAGATTATTGTTATAATGGTACATTATTTGCGAAAAATTTGAAACCCAATCCAAATCTATATTATTCTCTCTTAAAAAATTAATTATATCATTTTTAAGAAAAAAATTCTTATCTATATCTCTTCTATTTAACTTATTCATTGATTATATATAATAATTCTTGCCCCTGCGTAGTGATATAAACATTTTTTATTAAAAAAATATAATAATATGACTAGAGATGAAAAAATTAAAAAAATAGAAAAATTAAAATCAAAAGCAAGCGAGTTAAAAAGAGATGCCGATTATTATAATGCTTTACAAAACGCTTTAAAATTAATATTAAATGGTAGCTACGGCGCGTTCGCGACACCCTATTTTATTCTATATAATAACTCAGTCGCATCCAGCATCACCGCGCAGGGCAGAGACCTGACGAAGACGATGGACCGAGTAAACGAGGAATACTGGTACACACAGTGGCATCTCGACTTCGAGCTGCACAGGAGGCTTTGCGTAAGAAACGTTACGCAGATAGGCGCTGACGAGCCGGTATCCATCTACGCTGACACCGACTCCCTATTCGTTTCTTTTCTTCCGGCGATAAACCACTCCGACTGGAAGAACGTGCTGTTCAGCCCGGAAGCGATAGCGAGGATAAGCAAGAAGTTCATCGCGATAGTGCCAAGCCTGGACGAATGGGAGGCGAAGCTGAAGGCGAATCCTAACTGCCTTGGCGTGGCCGAGACCGTCGCGGACTTCGAAGAGCTTCTGAAAGAAGACTACCAGGCTATACTGGCTGACGGGTTCTTCGTGAAGGACAGGCAGTTCAACAAGCTCGTAAAAAGCGGCGCGCTGACATGCGACGTAAAGTGGAACTGGTCGAGAGAGGTAGACTACATACAGGGAATGGACCACTTCAGATACGGAGACTACTTCAAGAAGTGCCTCGAAGAATACGCAGGATCTTTCGGCGTGGAAAACAAAGAGGATTTCGAGCTCGAGAGGATATCCGAATCGATCATATCTCTGGCCAAGAAGAAATACATACAGCATGTATCGTTCGAAGACGGAATACCCTACGAGAGGCTGACATACCTGTTCCCGAAAGGAGTAGAGCTGGTCAGGTCTTCGACTCCGCTGTTCGCCAGAGAGAAGATCATCAACATCGTGAAATACCTTTTCGAGAACTCCGACACGTTCAACATCAAAGACCTTCTCAAGCTGATCAAGGCGCTCAGGAAGGAATTCGAGCTGGCGGACATCGACGAGATAGCGATGCAGAGCTCCTGCTCGAACTACGAGACGAAGGTGCTCAACGACAAGACTCTTCCTCTGACCTTCATAAGCGGAGCGCACTTCGCGGTCAAAGCCAGCGCCTATCACAACTACCTCGTGTCGCAAGACAAGGAGCTTCAGAAGAAATACGAGCTCATAAAGTCGGGGACGAAGATAAAGTACTACTACTGCAAGAACGTGTCGAACGGAGAAATATTCGCATATATCAGAGGATCGTATCCGATAGAGATAGCGCCGCAGATAGACTACGACAAGCAGTTCGCGAAGTCGATCCTCTCCCCGATAAACTCGATCATAGAGCCTTTGGGAATGCCCGCGATAACGGAAAGGCTGTCAGTTATAATGGATATATTCAATGGATTCGGAAAATAAAAAAGAGGCCTTTGGCCTCTTTTTTCTATATCGTCTCGAAAACTATCTTGTCTCCCGCAAACACGAAGCTGTTTCCGCTTATCTGCACGTCTCTTCCCCTGACGCAGATCATTTCGTTGCCCTGCCTCGAGATCTTGTATATCACCAGATAGTCTACGTTCTTGTCCTCGCCTATTATCTTTACAGACAATGATCCTGGAGAGCTCGCGTGCACGATTCCGTCTCGCGTGATCGCCGCGGTATAGGGCTTCACCTGTATCGTTATGTCTCTTCCGTTCCAAGCGAACTTCCCGTCTATGCCTTTCGTGTCTTCCAGAATGGTAGGAGCCACTATGCTGATATCGACGCCTTTTGAAAACATCTGCGACTTGAACCAGTCCAAAGCAGCCTTCTCCGCGACGTTTCCCTTTCTGGTAGTGTTTATAAGCGCAGGAAGCGTTATCGTGTCGAAGTGCGTTCCTCCGTAGTGGTACACGTCGAATAGATTGGCCACCATATAGCTGTAGAATCCTGCCTCGGAGTTTATCGACTGGTCTTCTATTATCGCCTTGAATATTGTGTAGTTGTTCACCATCTTGTCGATGTATTCGGTGTTTATCACTCTTCCGCTGACGTCTATGTCTTTGTTTCCGCTTCCGTATGAATATCCGAAAGGTCCGTATACGCTGGTGGTATACTTCAATATTATCTGGTTGAGCCAGTTTATCGAGTTCGGCGCGCCGTATTTGCTGGTAAGCACCGGCCCTAAATACAAGTCTTTCATAGAAGTATATATATATTTCCGGATTCGGAAAGAGTCTCTGTGATATATAAATAATGAAAGATGAAAGACTATATCCGATGTTCGTCAGCTATCTCGAAGACAGGCTGAACGAAGGAAAGATATCCGGCGGCGCGATGGCGCTTTCGAAGATATCTAGAGAAGCGTTCGAATCCTTCAAGAGAAGGTTCGAGAAGAGCGATCTTTTCGAAGGAAGGCAGATAGAATCGTTTAGAGACAAAAAGATAGACGACATATTCGATGACATTGATTGAAAGGCTTGAAATAGACGGAACAGAGATATTCTTCTATGACGGAATCGACTTCGACATGGCAATCGGCCATTCCGACGATTCGAAGTTCCTCATATTCTTCGTAGAAAGCTACGTCGCCGAGGCAAAGGCCTGGATGAGAAGCTCTCGCATAGACTCTCTGATAGAAGGAAATCCCGTTCCTTCGCCAGATGACATACCGGAGATAGACAACAGAAACATATCGGTGTACCAGACCTCCGGAAACACGCTGGCGGTATACGAAACGGTCAGGAAAAAGCTGCTTAGCGAGCCCCAGCCGTGGTCTCCGCCATGGGGAATAGCGTAGAAAACCTGTTTTCTCCGATTAATATATAATCATAATGAGGATTATGAAACACCTGATGAGATACGAAGGATACAGCACCCAGCAAAGGGTAGACGACATACTGGACAAGATATCCAGGCATGGCATCGCGTCTCTGACTCCGCTCGAGAAGGAATTCCTCGACGCGCACAAGACCGGCGGACAGGAAGAAGTGCACAGCAGGCTCACCAAAGAAGAAAGCGAGAAGGTCTTCGAAGACGACAACGGCCAGTTCAGGTTCGAATTCGAATCTCTGGAAGACTACGGAGACGAGCAGCACTATATCGGAACGCTTACATGCCCGGACATAGAGCTTCCAGGCGGAAAGAGGATAAGCGGAAGGCTCCACGGAAGAATCGTCTACTATCCAGAGACGGGAATGACATCTCCGGACTTCGGAACGCAGATAAACGGAAAGGACTTCGACCTGTTCGACTTCTGCGAAGGGCTGGAATACGAGCTCGACAGCTTCATAGACTATGTCATAGCAGAAATAGATAGCGAATAATGAGGAAGATCAAGACTTTCGAGTCCTTCATGGACAGCCAGCTAGAAGAAATCATGCAAGAAGTAGACGACATGCTCGTCGAGCTCAGAGACAAAGATTTCAGCGCGCGCGTCCAGTCGATGCAACATCGAGGCGTATCTTGTGAAAGAAGCACAGGCCGTCCAATCATATCGACGAGCAGAGTCTACAATCCAATGAACTTTGAAGTTGAAGGCATTCGCACGGACTGCATGATGGCATTCAAAACAAGAGAAGAAGATTAAAAAAGGGAAATCCATTTTAATATATACAAAAAAAAAGAATCTAAAAAGATGATTAAGAAATATAATCAGTTTGTAAAGACCAACGAAAACGCGCCAGCTCCTGCACCGACACCAGGAACAGCCCCAGCGCCGACAGAGACGCCTACTCCTACTACGCCAAGGCCAGCAAGGCCAAGCGTCGTTCCTACGGAAAGGCCGTCTGAGCAAGACAATCCCTTAGCATACGGAGACGTAGAAGGAATCGAAGGAGGACTTCAAGGACTGGCAGACCTATTGGGCACCGAAGTTTCAGGAAACGTCATCAGCCACGAAGGACACGAGATCGACCTTCCGTCAGAGACAGAGAAGTTCAGGGTAGACGGAATCGACCTGAAGACCAACGATCCGGAAAAAGTAGTCGCATACCTCAACAATCCTAGCGCGCAAGCAGAGGCGCAGGCGAAGAGAGAGAAGAGGAATCAAGCGCAGGCTCAGAAAAGGGCACACGCACAGGGAGAATTCGAGAAAGGTCCGGACAGGACAGAGACCGAGCTCGATCCAGAAGCGCAGGCGCTGAAGGCGCAAGCAGTGGACATCGAAGAAATCGAAGAGTCTAAAAGCTACAAAAACAGATACTTCAGAAGAAAGTTCTAAATATTAAAAGATAAAAAGCCTGCCAAATTTTGGCAGGCTTTTTTATGACTCCATCACGATGCGTATGCTGTTGAACGTTATAGCGTCTCCCAGACCGTCGAAGTCCTCTGGAGAATGCCATCCTATTCCGAATTCCGTTCCTCCTGCGAACATCCTGAAAGGAGAACGCGTCTCGACCTTCATTCCGATCTTCTGGAGCTCTCTCGATATTCCTCCGCTTATTCCAGACGTGTAGTCTCTTCCAGAATACGAATAGTACCAGTCGCATAGCCTCACGACCGCGTCCTTAACTTCCTTCCACGCGAATATGCTTCGCGTCGGGATGTCGATAGCTCTCGAACGATATCTCGAATCCTTCGTCTTCGAGCTCTCTCATTATGTCGGCGGCGTCGTCTTGCAGCTCCTGTATAGACTCGTTCAGCCTGTCTTCTTCCAGCCCGAATATTCCCGGCTCGTCGGACTCGTCTAGAAAGCGGCCTATTTTTACCATGGCCGGATAGGCAATCAGATGATGGATAGAATCCTTATCGACATTGTCCAATTCGCCAACCGAATAAACGCATCTTACCGAATTCGGAATGCCTTGCCTTTCCGCCAGCTCGCAGAACCTGCCATACATCTCTCCGGCTACCTCTTCGACTTTCTCGTGCCTGGTCGCGCATCCAGGATGCACGTCGACGTCCATCGGTATGACGATGTCTTCCATGTGCCTGAAGTTTATGTCTGCTGCTATTTCGGTAACGTCCTTCTGGAACGACGCAGGAGTCGCCGAAAGGATATGGCAATACTTTATCCAATCGCCAGGCGTTCCCTCTTTAGGGCATATCTTTATGTATATCACTCCGCATTTCATTGTCGATCGTCGCTTTCTTCTTCTTCTTCGGCTATATCTATTTCGGAGCTGCCCTTTCCTTCTTTCTGTATCTTGCTTATTATATATCCCGCCACCGCGAACTCGGCGGACGCCCACAATATGAAATCCCACATGTCGATAGAAGGATATTTCACTATCAAAAAGAATATCATCCCAATCTGCGCGATTGTGAAGGCTATTCCAGACTCTATCCTCTTCTTCGAGAAAAAAGACGGCTTGGAAGAATATATCAGCATTATCTCTCTCAGAAACCATTTGATGTTCGTCCATCCGAAGAACATACTGCTGTCTTTGCTCTTCTTTTCGGGATTCTTCTTTTCCATATCCGATTTTTATTTTATATATTAAAAACCGAAACCGAGAATTTCAAAGCCGGTCGAACTGGTCGAACTTCTTCCTATAGTCCTTTTCCTCCAAACTGTTCTTTTGGCGCTTCTTCTTTTTAGGTATCCACTTCAGATCCAATATGTCCTTGCTGAAGAACGATTCCAGCGACAATGATTTGTAGGGATTGGGAGACAGCGTCGCCAGCTTGTTTATATCCTTAACTTTTCCTATCCGATGCATGAAAGTTACCGGATCGGAGGGGTTCTTCTTCTGAAGTATGCTCTCAAAGAGCATCTGCCAAAGAAAAACAGGATATCCTTGCGATATCTTCTCTTCCGCCTTGTCATATCCCGCCTCGTCGTTGTCGAAGAAGTATCTGAGATCCAGCCCGCTGCCTTCTATCAGCCGGTAGTCTGTGTTGACGCCTACCAGCCCTATCGAATTTGGATAGAAAAGAGAATCCAGATATCCTTCGAACACGGTTATCTCGCCGCCGAGATCCACATTGAGTATGTTGAAATAGTAGCTGAGCTTGTTGTATATGACCATCTCGTTCATGTCTATTTCCTTGACATCTTCCTTTCCTATATTAGACCATTCCAGCAGGTTTTCGTAGTTGTATATCTTGAACATCCTGCGCTTTCCCTCTTTCAGGTTCCTTATCTGCATTCCCAAGACCTTGTCGTCTCTCCTGTTGAGCATGCATATGATCCATTCAGACTCGTCTTCGTTCTTCCAGTATTTGGCCTGGTAGATGTTCTTGTGCATCTCTGGACCGATTCCGCGGCCTATAAGGTATTTGTATATCCCTCCGTTCTGCTGGATCGGCCTGAATTCCGTTATAGGAGTCATTTTGGAAGAAAAGGCTCTTTCTAGATCCGAAAGAGATATTAGATTCTCGAACTTCGCGTCCGACATATTACTTTCGTAGTCCGAGTAGGTCATGACGCTGTTCAGGTGCTCTATCATCTCGAGCTTCTTGTCTGGATCCAATTGTTCATTGAAATCTTTACAAAGTTTATCAAAATTTGTTTTATGTCCACACCGGAAACAAATAAAAAAGAATTTATTCAAATAGATATTTGCTCTCTTTTTGGATTTTACACTACCTTCTCGACAGTATGGGCATCGAAAGTTTATACGTTCTTCATGAATTATTAATCTTCTTTCAATATTATTTGAAAACTCCTTATTTACTATCGATTGACATCTTTCAATTATATAATTCTTCATACTAATTCTATTAAAAATAGAAAGAAAGTTACATATATAATATATACTATATGAGTAAATATATCACCTTTCAAGAAGCATATAATATTGTAAAAAATCTAAAATTAATAAATAAAATGCTGAGAATATCCTATCTCAAAAAAAATAAGATATTCTCAATATTAAATGAATATCTAAAAAAATTTTAGTCTCTATAGGGTATCTTGGCGCGGACGCAGTCTTCTTCCTGGCCTTCGTTCTTCAGGAAGTTGTTGACGTAGCCGGACATGTTGGCGGCGCCGATAGGATTGTGCGAATGCACCGTCACATAGGGAAAATTTATGGGATACTGCTTCTTCTCGAGTCGAGGCATCTTCTTCCTCTTCGGATTCTCGGCGTAGAAGCGCTCTACGAGCCACCTGACGCAGTCCATTCCTGTCGGCTCCACGATCTTCGAGTAGTCGATCGCGTAGTTCTTCGCGACGTTATTGAAGTATTCGTCCATCGCGGACCTGTCAAGGTCGTGGTCGAGAGATATGTGTGAAATCCTCGAAAGGCCGATCTCGGATATCTTCTGCTTGAAGTCCGAAAAGCAGCGAACGACGATCCACCCGTCTTCGAGCGGCGTCCTCTGGTCGTCTAGATATATCCTGTGCATGAGCAAAGATAAGGAAATCAGTCGACGATTATATCGGAAGGCGCGGTTATTTTCATCGTCACCAGCGGATTCCTAGCCTCTTTGTATATCGCGCCAAGTACTTTTTCCACGCTTTTGTATTCTCGGTCGTCTGTTCGTCCTTCGTCGTATCCCCAAGCCAGAAAGAAGCTTGCCTTGCAGTCGAAATCGCTAAGCTTGCCCACGAATTCCTCAAGCATGTTCGCGATCTCGCTTCTCGGAACGACATTCAGATTATATCGAAACTGGACAATCATCATATTGCCTCTCACGTTGCTAGGAAGTCCTGCCTGGTCGTTCATATGGTCCTCGTAGTCGTGCGTCAGGTCCATTCCTCTCTTTATGCCGAAGACGTCGTCGAAGCCGTGCTTGATTCCGCCAGGAGTCGATCCGTCGTCGTGCGATTCTATCCTTTCGTCGTGCAGCAGGTCGTATCCGCACTCCTTTATGTCGTCCATGTAGACCGGCGCGCTCTTTTTCTTCTTCTTGAAGAAGTCGAGGAATCCCTCGTATGTCTTTATGCTCTTCATATCTATCTATCTTCTTTTCATTAAATCCCTGAACAGGACGAGCTTGTATATCCTTTCCGGAAGAAGGGAGAGGTCGAACGCGGCCAAGCCTTCCCTGATGCTCCTAAGAGCGTAGTCGCCTTGCCATCCCTTTAACTTGAGGTCATAGTAGTATCTCTCTATGTGCGTGTTTCGATAGCGATTTTCCTTCGTGCCTTTGGCCTTGTAGCGCATCTCGCCGGCGAATTCCTCGCACTCCTTCCTGAACGCGTCCTGGCTTCCATATCTCTGGGTGCCTTTCAGATCGAGATAGACAAACGCGTATAGCGCAGGAAGCATATACTCGAATTCCGGAACCCTGCGCATTCGCTTGTGCACAATCTTCAGCTCTTCCATGGCTTCTGCGCTCGGAACGGTATCTATGAGCGCCTTCCGCAGCTCTCCGTCGAGCGAGCTGCTCCATTCGGATCCGAATTCCTCGGAAAACCTCGCCTTCATCTCATCGTTTTTCCAGGCGTATTCTCCGGTATATGGATCTTTTATGTATTCGCTTCTCGAATAGTGCCTGCCATCTATCTCTATGTAGTATTGATGGGCTTCCGAAGGGCACCAGTCGGTGCTTCCCTTCTCGTCTGTCTGGAACCTGATTAGGTCGAGCTCCTTCCAGAGCGAGTCGTTCATGGCTTCAGACCATACCGTGTCGTCGCTGTAGTAGCTTCTCTCGTCCCACTCGGAATATGTAGTGTCTGCCCTTTCGGTGACGTACTTGTCTATGTATTCGAGCCATACCGTCGATTCGTAGTGGGCGTACCCGTCTATGTCCGCGCACCACCTGGCATCGTCCTCGTCTATGTACTCTCCGTCGAAATCGCTCCAGACCCTTCCATCCAAGTCGCTGCAGGTCCCGTCGGTGTTCCTCAGCTCTACCGCGTCTTGGTTAGACAGGTCTGTGGACAATATTCCCTTGTCTCTGTCCAGAGAGCTGAAAGTGTCCATATATGGATAGTAGTCGTATCCTCCTTCCTTGACCTTTATCTTGTAGGCGCTAGTGGCGCCAGTGAGAATCTGGTTCTTCTTGGCGTATTCCTGGAACCTGATCCTGTCGCTGTCTTTGATGGTGTATACTCTGTCCATGAAAAGCCTTCCGGCGACGCCTGGCCCGTCGTGCAGAGTCCATACAAGCGCCCTTCCGATTATCTTTTCGGGATCCTTCGCGGACTTGAGTATCAGAAGCTGGCAAGATTCCGGGTTGTTTACGTATATGTCCAGAAACTCCTGGCACCTGGCGTATCGCATGCACGAGTTTCCGAGCTGCCCAGATTCCTCTAGGTAGTTGTCTACCAGATACCAATGCCTTATGTCTTCTCCCTTAACGAGCTCGAACTCGTCTCCTGTCGAGAACATGCTGTCGTGCGTCGACTTGTAGGCGTTGACGAACGCCTCCAATGAGGCATTTTCGATAGGCGCGCCCAAGACGTCTTTGTATATGTGCCTTACCCATCTTCCTATTCCGTATTCAGGAGTCCTTCCCGAAGTCCAGAACTTGCTGTTCTTCACGACGTCGCTGTATCTTCCCATCTTGGGCAGATCTTCCTTCTGGTCTGGATGCTCTCTGTAGAACCTGCTAGACTGAACATAGGATATCATGTCGTTCTTGTCGGTCTTGTCGATGAGCGTGTAGTCGTCTACATAGTCGTCTGTTCCCGACTCTATCTCGAGAAGCTTCCTGCCTATTTCCGAAGCTTCCGGAGAATTCGCCGCTATGTAGGTGAGTATGTGCCTGAAGGCTTCGGAATAGATTATCTGCATCTTTCCCGCGCTTTCCCGCACGAATTCCTGGTATCTTTCTAGTCTCATATTCTATATATAAAAAAGCGCGCAACGAAAAATCCCCTCTTTCGAGAGGATTTTCTATCTTATTTCTTTTTCTTCTTCTTCTTCTTCGGCTTTCCCAAGACTTCTTCCGAAGTCTTCGCCAGATGCTTAGCCTGCGACACCAGCCTGGCCGCGAAAGGCTCTTTGCTGTCCAGCTCTCCGGACATCGCCGCGTTGGGAGTGGTCATCGAGATGGTGCTGGAAGCCATAGGGTCCATGCTCTCTCTGAACTCTCCGAAGGTCCTGACCTTCTTCGTTATGTTCTCAGGGTCTTTGGTTCCCTTTACCACGAACTTGTCGAGGCTCGAGAACTGCTCGTGATGGATGCTGTCCATCAGGTTCTCGATGTGCTTTACGTTCTTGACGTCGTCGTCGGAGAATCCTATGGCGGCGCTATAGCCGATGGACTTGGCGAACCTGTCCACCCTCTCCACGAAGAGCATGAGCGCGTCTTCTTTGGCCTTCTCGGGATTGGCAGGCGACCCTCCTCTCGAAGGAGCGGAAACTCCCACGAAATCGCAGTTGCTGAGATATAGCTGCACTAGAGGATTGGCCGAAGGGTTTCCTCTGAGTATCCTGTCGTATTCCTTGTTGTGCCTGAAGAGGTAGGCGAACTTCATGAGGTTTCCGTACATCTCGTCTACCTGCTCGGAAGCAAGAACGTTGTCGAGTATCCACTCGACTCCCTTCTTCATAGAAGGCGCCTCGTGGCCCCTGGCGGTTATGATCGCGAAAAGCGCGCCGCTGGTCAGGCACTCCACGAAATCGTCCCAGGCCGGACCGAGCTTTCCGCCCGATATGGCAGCCTTCATGTCTTCCAGAAAAGCGACATCTCCTCTAGGACCGATATCTCTGAACTCGCAGAAGGCCTGTCCTGCGTCGTCGTTCGTCACTCTCCAATTTTCAGAATCGCTCCTCACTATCGCGAAGTCCGCGGTGGAAACGTCTGTAGGAACCCACTCGCCGTCGACCAGCTTGTCCATGTGTATCACCGTCGGCATGTTCAGGATGTTGTCGTCCCAGTCGAACGCGTAATATAGAAGCGTTCTGTCTCCCGCGGCATCCTCTTTTATATATTGGCCGAATTTCTTGATCATATGCTATTTCTTTTTGTTTATGAAAGACTGGAAAGACTCTAGCGCGCCTTCTTCCTCGTCATCTTCCTCGTCTTCTTGACCAAACTCTTCTTCGCGGTCGTCATCTTCCTCGTCTTCTCCTTGTCCGAAGTCTTCTTCCTCGTCTTGTCCGAATTCTCCGAATCCTTGGATTTCCTCTTCTCCTTCTCCCTGACCTTCTTCGGTCTCTATTTGGAATTCCTCTACAACCTCCTCGTCAAGAGTGGCCGTAACTGAGATAACGCCATCTCTTTCTTCGATAACGATTTCGTATCCGTTGATCTCTACTTTAGTTTTCATGCTCTATGTTGTTTTTTTTTGTATATATTAAATACTGCATCGATGTTATATATTAAACTTCGAACTCGCTTTTTCATAAAAAAGAAAACCGCGAACATAGATGGATTTCAAAAAATACGCGATGAGCCGAAGGATCGGCAGCCACTACTTCGAAGACTACTTCAAGAAGACGCAGGCGAACAACACTCCCTATCTGATAGAATCAAACGGATCTTCGGTAGACATATTCTCCAGGCTACTGGAAGACAGGATAATATTCCTATCCACAGACATCGACGACTATGTCTGCAACATGATAAAGGCGCAGCTTCTCTACCTTGAGATGGAAAGCGACAAGGACATAAAGATATACATCGACTCGGGAGGAGGATCCGTATACTCTGGACTTGGCCTCATAGACGCGATGGACTTCGTCAAGCCTGACATATGCACCGTCAACACCGGGCTGGCCGCTTCCATGGCGGCGGTAATACTCTGCCACGGCACCAAAGGAAAGAGGAAGGCGCTGAAGAGGAGCCGTACGATGATACACCAGCCGATGACCGGATTTGGATCATATGCGCAAGCATCTGATTTGGAAATTGAAGCAAAGGAGATAAACTCGCTGAAGAAAGAACTATACGAGATTATATCGAGCAATACAGGACAGCCTTACGATAAAGTCCACAAAGACGGCGATAGAGACTACTGGATGACCGCGGCGGAAGCCAAGAAGTACGGAATGATCGACGAGATAGTGCAAAAAAGGAAATAGAAGATGAGCGAGAGCGAATTCGAGAGCCTAGGCAAGGAAGAAAGGATATCCGCGCTGAAGAAAGACGTCGAGCGAAAGGAAAACGCCAGGAATCGCTTCTATGCAATGAATGTCCAAGTCTTCATATCCGACGAGGAAAAGCAAAGGTTCTTCGAAGAGACAGACGGCTTCATATCAGGCATAGCCGAATCTCCGGCATTCGTGCACTGCTATCTAAGCGAAGGCAGTATACGTTCCGTGAACGTGAGGACGAACACCTACAGATACGCCGACATAGACGGCGCGATAGACGCTGTCAGGAAGATGGCATTGACCTGCAACTACTTCTACGACCTGTTCAAGACCAGAGACGAAGACGGAAACGAATGGATAAACCTCAGGATAGGCTCGGCAGAAGACGGCGGAAAGATGAGACAGCATAAAAGAGAACAAAGGATCGACGAGATCCTGCAGACAATATCAGGCTGCGTCGCTAGGCGTAGAAAGCATCGATGAATATCGAGGCTTTATATTTAATATATACTCTATGAAGAAGTTCTCAAAGATAACAGAAAAGGCGGAGTTCGACGAAAGCAAGATGAGAAGGCATCCTGCAGTGAATCTCGAAGACTGGTCCAAATTCCAGGACCTCAAGTCGGCCATCGCCAAAAGCGACGCGTACGGCCAAAGCACCGCGAAGGCGCTGCAGAAGCTGATAGAGCGAATGAACTCGGAATCGATGATCTATTGGCAGAGAAACGAGAAGAGCGAACAAGGATTCGACGATTTCTTCAGGCTCTTCGACATAAGGACAGACGAGGACGAGATAAAGGACTGCATCAGAGATCTGATAGACAAATCGGAAGAGATATACGAAGACTCTGACGACAGCAGAGGAGAATTCTTCGTGAAGATGAATGGATTCAGATACGCCAGCGTAGACGATCTGATAGAAGACGTAAAAGACGCGCACAGAAAGCTCTGCATGATAGACGGAACTTCGTTCAGGATCACATTCCAGATGAGGTCGAGAGACCTGGAGCTTCCTAAGAAGCTCCACGGAGGCAGAGAGCCGAACATAGACGCGTGGTTCGAGCTGAACGGATTCATGGCGAAGGACCAGATCAATCGGATAATAGACATAAGGATATGCGTCTGGAATCCAGAAACGAATCTGGACATAAATCCATTCTAGGAAACGAAAAAAGCCGCTCGAATCGAGCGGCTTTTTTCAAATAGATATACTATTCTGGCTTCTTAGGAGCTGGCTTCTTTCTCGCCGGCTTCTTCTTAGGCGCCGCTTCCGCTGGAGCTTCCTCTTTGGCCACCGCCTTTTCCGCCTTAGGCTTCGCCGCTTTAGGAGACTTCGCCTTAGCCTTTATTTCTTTAGCAGTTACCTTTTTCTCAGACGCCACTTCGGCAAGCCTTTCCTCGATTTCCTCGACAGGCTCTTTTTTGTCTTCCTTGATTTCTGCGACTGCTTCCGCAACAGCTTCATTGGACTCTACCGCAGGCGTTTCCACACTTTCTACAGCGCTTCCAGAGAAGATGCTTTTGAAAAAAGATATTAGCTTTTTCATGTTCTTTATTATTTTTTGTTTTTATATATATCGGCATATCGCTCTCTCCTTCGAAAAAAAATCGAAAAAATCGACAAATGCCGATCATATAAACAATCTCTGAATTTTAATATATAACATGAAGGAAAAAACCGAATCTATGTAGATGAAGTTCAGATACGAAAAAGAAACAGAGCAGCTAGTGGTCGCCGAAGCGACAAGAGTGGAATACCACCAGATGCAGCTCTGGCTGACGAGAAAGGTCAAAGGCTGGAAGTTCCATCCGGCGGTGAAGATAGGAGTCTGGGACGGAAACATGACGTTCTTCAAGAACGGGCGCATAAACCTAGGACTCTGGAAAGAAGCGATGAGAGGCTGCAAGGAAATAGAGATGCCTTTCCAGATGGTCAACAAAGAAGACTTCCCAATAAACAGAGACGTCACGCTGGACAAGGTATACGCCTTCTGCAGAGAATTCTTCAAGACGCACAAAGTCAAGAAAGACGACGAATGGATCCCGTTCATGCCATACGACCACCAGATAGAGTCCGCGTACAAGATACTGAAGAACAGATACTGCATGGCAGAAGTCGCCACATCGGGAGGAAAGTCTCTCATCATATCCATAGTGATGTTCTACACGCTTCTCAACATAGAGCCTAAGGCCAAGTTCCTAATCATAGTTCCTTCGATAACTCTCGTGACGCAGTTCTACGACAACATACTCGAATACAACTACGGAATAAACAACCTTCTCGAGATGAAGGAGAAGAACACGACCGATCTTTCCACCGGACACAAGCCCTGCGTCCTCAGAGTAGAGGAAGTGATGTCGGAAAGGCCGAGGAAACATTCAGGCGCCGACAATCCGAACGTGTATATCGGGACATACCAGTCTCTCGACAAATGGCCGAAGGAATTCTTCCAGCAGTTCCATACGATAGCCACAGACGAGGCGCACGGCGCCAAGGCGAAGACCATAACGAAGATACTCGAATACACTTTCGGAAAGGCATACTGCCGGTTCGGAGTCTCGGGAACGTTTCCTATGGACGAGACATGCGAGATACTGACCATACAGTCTGTATTGGGGCCCAAGATAACCGAAGTCAGCGCGGACGAGCTGAAGAAGAAGGGAATCATAACTCCGATGGAGATAAGGGCAGTCGTGCTCAACCACAACCACAAGGAATTCGCGGAAAGGCTGAAGCTCGTCAGGAAGTCCGGAGACGGAAAGGCTGCGTTCGACTTCGAGAAGACGTTCATACACCAGTCCGACAAGAGGCTAGACTTCATAAAGGGCCTGGTCGACAAATGCACGAACAACACGCTGCTCCTATTCCACACCATAGAGAACGGGCAGAGGATATTCGACAAGCTGACCAGAGAGATAAAAGACAAAGAGTTCTTCTATATCGACGGAGAAGTCAGCGGCCGCAAGAGAGAAGAGATAAAGAAGCAGATGGAGATAACAAAAACAAAGGTGGAATACACAATACTCAATTTCGGAGACTACGAAGTTGAGGTTAAGTCGGAACATCAGATACTCCTTTCGGACGGCAGCTGCAAATCCGCAAAAGACATAACGACCGAAGACGACATAGATGACGAATTTATCAATAAACTAAGAAAATAGAAATGGCTAGAATAGTAGACAAAAGGCATGAAATAAGAGAAGAAGGCACAACAAAAGTATTATGTGCGTCATACGGAACGCTGTCGACAGGTGTGAGTATCCGAGCGATCTTCAACGTGATATTCGCGGATTCTTTCAAGTCTGAGCAGATAATCATACAGTCTATAGGAAGGGGGCTCAGGCTGCACTCGGACAAAGACAAGGTCAACATCTTCGACCTGGTGGACATCTTCGATCCGGAGGACATGAACAACGCGCTGTTCAGGCACTACAAGGAGCGAGAGCAGTTCTACATCAAGAGGAAGTATCCTTTCAAAATGATAAAGCTAAATCTGTGAGCTGGCTAGACCATATAACCGTCGAAGAAGGCGGCAAAGTCATGTACAGAGGAAGGGAAATTGAACTCACCTGCGAAAACGTCGTGAACATAGCCGCGCAGTCGAAGAGCGGATACACCGACGCCTGCCTTATGGAATCGCTTAGAGAAATAAAGCTGGAAATATTGCTCTCCAAGAGATAGGCCTTTTGAATATATAGACTATGACAAAATCGGAGGAAAAGCCAAAAGACGAGCAGCAGAATACAGGAGATTACGACGAGGCTATACTGGGCATAATAGAACCTAAAAGCGACAATGACAAAAAGGTCATCGGCAGCGTCACTTTCAAAAAGCAAGGGCTTGAGCTCGCGGCGATAGGCAAAGTTTCCGGATTTCCGGACGGCGGAACTATCGAGCACGAAGGAGACCTTTCTTCGGCGATGGACAAAGATGCGCTGGTCAAAGAGATGATAATTGCTCTCCAGTCCAAGATAGAGAGCAAATACAGCGTTTCTGTCAAGCTGGAGATAAAGGAGAAAAGGCCGCAAAAGCCCAAGGAAGAGCCGAAAGGCGAGGAAGAAAATCTCAAGGAAGAGCCAAAGAACCCTCCTGTGGAAAGAGCCACGCACCCCAAGAGAGTCTCCGGGACCTTCCAGCTCGTCCAGAAGAGCGGGCCCGGCGTCATGATAGGCGTCACCGAAGTGGAGATAGTAGAAGGCGTCGCCGACTTTTCGGGAATACAGTTCGACCAGCCTGGAGACTACGTCATCGGAGTTGCGTCCAAATCTCCGGATATAGACTCAGTCGCCACCGAGATAAAGATAAAGGTCCTTCCCGAGCCCGAGGCCATACCTCAGGAGCCGAAAGGGAAAACCGCGTCCGAATCTACCGGATCCAGGCCAATAATATCGCAGATAAGCAACGCCAACGCCGAAATTCTAAAAGTCAAGCCTATGGCCTTCGACCGCCAGGACTCGAACATGAACGACACCGCAGCGGTGTCTACAGGAGCGGGAACGTCGACCGTCTTCATAAACTACAACGGCGTGCATATAAGCGACAAGGACATAGTAAGCATGAACCTCTACCATGACGGAATGATTCCGAAAGTAGACATAACCTTCAGAGACACGACCGGAATGATAGCGCTCGAGCCGCCAAGGGACAACACATGCTTCGAGGTATACATCGACCCGAAGTCCATACATCTGAAGAAGATCCACCTGAAGATGCAGATAGTCGACCACAGCAAGCTCCCAAACAACGCATACCAGTTCAAAGGAACTCTCTATGTGCCAGAGCTATACAGGATCAAGTTCAAGGTCTATAGAGGAACATCCTTCAACATCCTGAAGACGATATGCACCGACTTGGGACTAGGGTTCAACTCCAACATCGACGACACTAAAGACGACATGCCCTGGAGGAACATAGGAGACAAGCAGTTCAAGTTCATGCAGGAGATAGTCAAGCATTCCTACTTATCCGAAGAATCTTTCATGGCCGGATACATCGACTACTACTACTGCTTCAACTATGTCGACGTAGAGAAAGAGATGCAGAGAGACGTGTCGGACGACATGTCCATAGAGACCGGAGGATTCGACACCGAAAACAAAGAGCCCGAAAAGATAAGCAGCCTCATACTGACCACAGAGAAGGCGAGCGGGATGAGCAACCTATACTTCGTCAAGACCGGAGAGAGAAACGAGGCGACCAAGACGAGCATGGAGCAGGGATACAAGACCAGGACCAAATTCTACGACAAAGTCAAGAAGATGTTCTTGGTGTTCGACGTCGATTCCACAACGTCCAAAGGCGAGCAGACGCACATACTCAAAGGCGCGGCCGGAGACACAGAAGCCTTCGACAACAACTACGTGACCAAATACGAAGGAAAGATAGACACCGACAACACGCACAAGAACTACAACTACGCGGTGACGCAGAACAGGATAAACCTAGACAACATGGTGAAGATGCAGATGGACATATCGCTTCCGAACCCGAATCTCTGCCTCTACAAATACATGAAGGTAAGGACCGCGGTAGTCAAGGAAAACGCCACTCCCTCTGCGCCAGAAAAGATTCAATGGAGATGGTCCGGAGAGTGGCTGATATCCGACATAAGCTTCGCTTTCACTGGCGGGAAGCTGGAGCAGAAGGCCACGCTAGTCAGAAAAGAGATGGGCAAAGATCCAGAAGAGATGAAGCAGAACGACAGCGCCGCGAAGCAGGAGAAGAAAGAAGAGAAGAACGAAAACCCGATCGCGGGATCCCAGTCTACGGCGATCGCCAAGCCAAACGAGGCATACAAGCCAGGCGAGGAATATACCGTGCAGGACTCCAACGGCGTCAAGTACGTGGTCAAGATAATAAGCCTTTCGGAAAACGGAAACGACGTCAAGGCGGAGATAAGAGACGTAGACTACGTATATCCGGCATCGGAGACGACCAACGCGCAAAACACCGCAGGAGTAACGCAGAGCGGACCCACGCAGAGCGGTCCTACACAGAGCGGTCCCACGCAGAGCACACCGGACAGCGTTTCAGGATACTATCCTTACGATGTAATTCTTGATAGAATCGGAGAAGAGAACACTCAGTTCAAGGTCACCACATGGATAAGCAGCCATGCCGAATATACTCCGGTCGGCGGATACAAAGAAGCAGACCAGAACATATACGAAAGCAACAAGAACAGCGCGAATCTATACATAGCCATAAAGAGGCCTATTCCTGACTTCAAGCCCGGAAAAGAAGAAAAAAACATGACGCCTCACTCCTGGGTTATGTTCAATCTATACGACGCAGGAATCGGAGAATTGGACACATACCACACGCTCTACTATACAGACGGATCGAGGTCGCATGTCGCGAAATACGAAATAGCGCGATCCAGGCTCATCGGATACAACGAAGAATACCTCACTGGAAATCAAGGAACGCCTGAAGATCTGGAGACGATTTCTGGAATTCGAGGCTGGACTGTCGATAGAGGATACGTGAGAGTGCTGGACTCTTCCGGAAATATCGCATGGGGAACGACCGGACTAGACGGGGAAAAGAGAGACTCAAGCTTCGACCACACAGGATCCAAAGAAATAATGCAAGGGAGGCCATCCGACGATCCCAACGATACGAAAAAATATTTCGGCTGGTTCAGAAACGTCTGGGAGTTCACGGACGACGACGAAGTCCCATTAGACCAACTATACACATACGTAGGCGGAGATCACGTCATATTCATAGACATGAGCAACCCTGCAAAATTTCCAGCGGGAACATACACATTGGAACTGAAGTACAACGTTCCGCTATACGAAAAGACAAAAAGCGGGTTTCCGGACAAAAAAAGGCTCAGGAAAAAAGACGCTTTGGGAAAATCACCATATGAATCCAAGATATTGAGAGAGACATTCACAATATCCAGGAAGAGCCAAAGAAGAAAATTGATATGAAATGGAATTTATCTTAAAAATAAAGAAGTTCAAAGACCCCAACAAAGGAAACTGGGATGTCAACCTCACTAAAGAATACGAGAGCATAGTCGGGAAGGCATCAGACATAAAGCAGTACAGAGAGCCAGACGTATATAAGGACTCTTCGGGAAATCCTACAGACCAAAAAGTCAACAACGGATACTGGAGCATCAAAGGCGAGATTTCCAACCTGCCAAAGCCATTCACGAATCCGATAAGCGGAATTCCGGTATCTCTAGATTCGATAGATTCCACATTCGAGGACGATTATGGATGGAACACCCAGCTGACGCCTGAAATGTACTATCAATATCTAGCAGACTCCGTCGCGAATTCTCTAGCGAAAAAATACAAAAAGGAATTCGGCGTCGACATAAAAATAAGCGCGACCGCAAAGAAGAAAGAAGAACCGCCTAAGCAAGACCCGCCGCCAAAGACTCAGGAAACCGGAACCAACGGAACTTCCGGGACCAACGGAACTAACGGAACAAACGGCACTAACGGAACAAACGGAACAAACGGAAATTCCGGAACAGAATCGGAAGGTCCCCAGATATATGGCGAGTTCGTATTCGACGTCACCTCGCAGGACACCTTCAAGTCAAAGGATTTCGGCAAGCTCGACATAATACAGAAAGGCGCCGAGAAAGTGGAGTCTCCTGCATTGGAACAAGAAGAACCAAAGGAATTTGTGGAACCAGACGAATATGTCGAAGAGGCTTTCGACGACGGCGATGGAGAAAGCCTTCTTTCTCCAGAAGAGGCCGCTGCCGAAATAAAATCCTTAGAAGATTCTAAAGCAGAGGCAGAAAAAGCGGCATCGGAAAAGCCGGCCGAAGACAACAAAACTAAGTAAACCGATCCGAA
>Ga0172372_10000821_pt1 | contig 47748 bp, 42 predicted proteins | sample LakKiv5m_2_FD_114544 | JGI IMG/M metagenome (GOLD analysis project Ga0172372, IMG submission 114544) | Freshwater microbial communities from Kabuno Bay, South-Kivu, Congo - kab_092012_9.5m | ecosystem: Environmental > Aquatic > Freshwater > Lake | place: Democratic Republic of the Congo...
CCTCCTGCGAGGTCAGCACCGGAGCGAGATAGCCCGCGGTGGCTCCCACGCCGACGAGCATGGGCAACGAGTAACTGGTGAGTATCCGAAGCTTGCGCTCGGTAGCCCGGGCCACGTCGGCGGTCACCGAACCGACAGGGTCCGAAGTCCCCACCATCGGGGCACTTCGACCCTGACCGCGATGTCGCTCAGGTGCCGTATCCGAAACCGAGATCCGGTGCGGTGAGCATCGGCTCGAAAGGGATTCCCCGTTCGGCGGCCATCGCCGCACACGTACCGCCCCGATCGACGATCACCGTGATCATCACCGGCACCGCACCGAAGGCCACGATCGCATCGACGGCTTCCATGATGCTGGTACCGCGCGTCACCGTGTCCTCGGTGACGACCACCCGATCTCCCGGGCGCAACGCGCCCGCCACCCGACCCGTGACGCCGTGATCCTTGGCTTCCTTGCGCACCGAGAAACTGCGCAACTCGCGTCCCCGGGTCGCGGCCACCGCGGCGACTCCGTAGGCCACCGGGTCGGCGCCCATCGTGAGACCGCCGATCGCCGCCGCATCGTCGGGAACGATCGACAACGCCACGTCGGCCACGAGAAGGATTCCGTCGGGGCGACACGCGGTCTGCTTGGTGTCGAGGAACCACGAACTCTTCGCTCCGGACTTCAACGTGAAGTCACCGGTCTTCAGGGAATGCGCGAGAACGTGCTCGCGCAGCGCGTGTCGAGCGGGATCGAGGGAGGGAAGTTCGGTCACGACACGATTCTCACACGTCGGTCCGTCACACCCGCACGGAATCGAGCCGGTTGAACACCCGACCGATGTGCACGAGCGACCGACCCAGGTCGAACGCACCGTCCAGCACGTCGGCGGGAATCGACTTGGTGCGGGGGTCGGACTCGATGACGGACCGGAACGAGATCCTCTTCGACCACGCCGAGGCCGACGCGTCCTGCACGATCCGATAGGCCTCGTCGCGCGACAGACCGGACTGCACCAGCGCCAGCAACACCGGCTGACTGAACACCAAACCGTGGGTGGATTCGAGATTCTCGAGCATTCGCTCCGGAAACACCTGCAGGCCCTCGAGAAGTCGACGCGAACGACGCAACACGTAGTGGGCGAGCATCGACGAGTCGGGAATGACGATGCGCTCGACGGAACTGTGCGAGATGTCGCGTTCGTGCCACAGAGCGACGTCCTGCAGACCGGCCTGCAGATTTCCCCGCAGCACCCGAGCCAGACCACTGATGGTCTCGGCCGAGATCGGATTGCGCTTGTGCGGCATCGCCGACGAACCCTTCTGGCCCGGCTTGAAACCCTCCTCCACCTCGCGCACCTCGGTTCGCTGCAGATGGCGCAGTTCGACCGCGATCATCTCGCACGTCGCGCCCACCGAGGCGCAGGCCCAGAGGTATTCGGCGTGACGATCACGAGCGATCACCTGGGTCGCGGGCACCGCGCGCAGACCGAGGGCGTCGGCGACCCGCCGCTCGACCTCCGGGTCGATGTTCGAATAGGTGCCGACCGCACCCGACAACTTGCACACGGCCACCGTCTCGCGAGCCCGTTCGAGTCGCGCGCGGTCGCGATCGAGTTGCAGAGCCCACAACGCCAACTTGGTGCCGAAAGTGGTCGGTTCGGCGTGCACACCGTGCGTACGGCCGATCATCACGGTGTCGCGGTGGCGCCTCGCCATCGACACGACCGTCCGGATCAGATCGTCGATCGACGAAACGAGCAACTCCGCCGCGTCGCGCATCATCCAGCACCACGCGGTATCGACCACGTCGCTCGAGGTGAGGCCGTAGTGGATCCACGAGCCGGCCGGTGCCCCGATCGCGTCCTGCACCACGTCGACGAACGCCGCGACGTCGTGATCGGTGACCGCTTCCCTCGCGAGCACGGCCTCGATGAAGGCCGAATCCACGACGGGAGCCGCCGCGCGACAACGATCGGCGTCGGAACCCGGCACCACCCCGATGGCCGCATGAGCCTCGGTCGCCAACAACTCGATCTCGAGCCATCGCGAGTACTTCGACTCGTCGCCGAACACGGCTTCCATCTCGGGAAGGGCATACCTCGGAATCATTCCGTCACCTCCACATCACGACGTCGTCGCGCTCCGGTCCCACGCCGACGATCCGAACCGATGTGCCCGTGTGGGCCTCGACCAACTCCACGAAGCGACGCGCGGCGGCGGGCAGATCCGACACCGAGCGGCACTCACGCAAGGAAGTCTTCCAACCGGGGAGCGTCTCGTACACCGGCACGACTCTCCCCAACACGTCGCTGCGGTCCGGATAGCCGTCGAGACGTCGGCCGTCCAGTTCGTAACCGACACACACCTTCACTTCGTCGAAGTCATCGAGCACGTCGAGTTTGGTGAGGGCGAACTCGGTGAGGGTGTTCACCCGCACCGCGTGACGCAGCATCACGCAATCCAGCCAGCCGGGTCGACGACGACGACCGGTGACGGTGCCGAACTCGCGACCGATGTCGACCAGACGATCACCGGCGTCGTCGAGCAACTCGGTCGGAAACGGACCCGACCCGACCCGGGTCGTGTAGGCCTTGGTGATGCCCACGATGCGATCGAGCAGGCGTGGTCCGAGCCCGCTACCCGCACTGGCTCCTCCCGCCGTGGGATTCGACGACGTCACGTAGGGATACGTGCCGTGATCGATGTCGAGAAACGTGGCCTGCGCACCCTCCAGCAACACCGATTCGCCACGCTCCACCGCGTCGTGCAAGAGATTGACGGTGTCGGCGACGTGACGGGCGAGACGCCGACCGAGAGCGGAATAGGTGGCCACCACCTCGTCGACGTCGACGGTCCGGCCGCCCAGTCGCTCGATGTTCTCGTTCTCGGCGAGCGCCCGATCGCGCAGCGCGTCGGCGAAAGCCACCCGATCGAGCACCGCTCCCGCACGGATTCCCGAACGTCGCGCCTTGTCGGCGTACGCCGGACCGATTCCCTTCAACGTCGTGCCGATGCTGCTGGGACCGAGACTCGACTCGGAGAGCCGGTCGAGTTCCTGGTGCCACGGGAAGATGAGGTGAGACTGACTCGACACCCGCAACCGATCACACGAAATCCCGCGCGCCTCGAGTCGATCGATCTCGGAGAAGAGGGTCACCATGTCGACCACGACTCCGTTGCCGATCACCGGTGTCACGTGCTCGTACAGGACACCCGACGGCGTGAGTTGCAGGGCGTACTTCTCGGAGCCGACGACAACGGTGTGTCCCGCGTTGTGTCCGCCCTGATAGCGAGCGACGACCGAATGATCGCGCGCGAGCAGGTCGATGACCTTGGCCTTGCCCTCGTCACCCCATTGGGCGCCGACGACGACGGTGACTGACATGGGCACGCTCCTAACCGTGGGGAACGTACCTCGACTCTACTCGTTGACGCACCCAACGGGCTCCGCGAATTGATCGGTTGTTCAGATGCGCGTCACGCCCGTGTCACGCGCCCTTCAGACCGTGAGGAGACAGTTTCCGGGCTGACACCACTTCTCGTCCGAGAGGTTGTTCGACAAAAACAGCGTGAACAGAAAAGGATGAACATGAGAATTTTCCCCCGCCGAAGCCGTGCGCTTCTCGGCCTGACATTGATGGCTGGACTGTCCTTCAACGCCTGCGGTGGCGACGACTCGTCCAGCGACGCGACCGAGGCTCCGGCAACGACCGAAGCCTCCGGCGATACGGCCACCACCGAAGCCTCCGGCGATACGGCCACCACCGAACCGGCCAGTGACGACCCGTTGGCCACCCTCTATGAGGAGTGCCTCGCCGAGGGTGGTCAGGTCAACCTGATCGCTCTTCCCGATGAATGGGCCAACTACAAGGGCATCCTCGCCGCGTTTGGCGAGAAATACCCGGACGTGAAGTACCCCGTCGCCAACCCAGACGCCTCGTCGAAGGAAGAGATGGAAGCCGTCGAGACTCTGGCCGGCCAAGCCGACATGCCCGACAACGTCGACGTCAGCCCCGCCATCGCTCAGGAGATGGTGGACAAGGGACTCTTCGAACCCTACGTTCTCACCACCGACGCCGAAATCCCGGCCGGCCTGAAGGACGCCGACAACAACTGGACGGCCGCCTACTACGGAATCATGGCCATCACCACCAACACCAAGATCGTTCCGACCGCTCCCACCACGTTCGCCGACCTGCTGAAGCCGGAGTACGAGGGTCTGGTCGCCCTCAATGGCGACCCGCGAGAGTCCGGTGCGGCGTTCGCCGCCGTCATGGCCGCCTCGCTGGCCAACGGTGGTTCGGCCGATGACATCATGCCCGGCATTGAGTTCTTCGCGGAGTTGAAGGCCGCTGGAAACCTGGGCAGCACCGATGTCACGAAGGAGACCGTGCTCTCCGGAGAGACACCCATCGCCATCGACTGGAGCTACAACGTTCCCGGTTTGGCCACCGAACTAGAAGCGGCGGGCATCACTTACGAGACCAACTTCCCCAGCGACGGCATCTACGGAGGCTTCTACGGGCAGGGTGTCATCAAGGACTCGCCTCACCAGGCTTGCTCCAAGTTGTGGATGGAGCACATCTTCAGTGACGAAGGAGCCCTCGGCTATCTCGAGGGCGGTGCCGTTCCGGCCCGCATCGAGGCTCTCACCGAAGCCGGACTCGTGACCGACGAGGTCAAGAAGAATCTGCCTCCCGACGAACTGTTGTCGCAGATCAACTTCCTCACGCCCGCTCAGATCGCCTCCGCCAAGGAGGTTCTGGCCGAGAACTGGGGACCCATGGTCGCCGACGCCTGACGTGGCATCTGTCTTCACCAACCCCCTGGGTGAAGGAGGGGCCGCCGCGAAAGCGGCGGCCCCTTTCACGTCCCGAAAGTCCCGGAGCTGGTTCGGTCTTTTGCCGTTTCTGGCCTTCCTGGTCCTCTTTCTCATCGTTCCCGCGGTCTCGGTCTTCGCACAAGCGATGCGCGTCGAGAACGGCGGATTCGGATTCACCGCGATGAGCGAAGCCTTCAGTGGCCAGAACCTCGACGCGTTCTGGTTCTCCATCAAGTTCTCCGCTGGCGCGGCCCTGGTCGGGACGGTCCTCGGCACTCTCCTCGCTTACGTGGCGGCATCGATCACGCGGCCACGCTGGCTTCGTGACGCTGTCACGGCCTTCAGTGGTGTGGCCGCCAACATGGGTGGACTACCACTCGCGTTCGCGTTTCTGAGTTTGCTCGGTCGTCAAGGACTCGGAACCAAACTCCTCAACGGCATCGGTGTCGACCTCTATTCCGGCGACTTCGGATTGGGCGAAGTGACCGGACTCGTCACGGTCTATTCGTACTTCAACATCCCGTTGATGCTCCTGGTCATCCTTCCGGCCATCGACGGGCTTAAGCCCTCGTGGCGCGAAGCCTGTTCGAGTCTCGGCGGAAGCGGCTACACGTACTGGCGACGCGTGGGATTCCCCATCTTGACTCCCTCAATTCTCGGAGGCTTCATCTTGCTCTTCGCCAATTCATTCAGTGCCTACGCAACGGCGGCGCAGTTGACCGACAACTCCAAGATTGTCCCTCTCCGTATCGGCTTCTTCCTCGGAGGCGACGTCTCCGTGGGCGAGGATGCCATCGGTTTCGCGCTGGCAGCCTGGATGATCATCATCATGGCGGTCGCGATGATCTTCTACTGGGTCATGCGGCGTCGAGCCGAACGCTGGCAGTCATGAAGGATCGTCTCTTCGGTCGATTCGTCGCACCTGCGATCCTCGCGGTCGCCGCGGGCTTCTTCCTACTCCCGCTGTTCGCCATGTTGCGCTTCGCGTTGCAGAACATCCAAGTGATCGACCTCCGCTGGTCCAACATCTTCGAGAAGTGGTCGCTGGCACCCCTGTGGTCCGCGTTTTCCGATGATCAATTCGGTCGCGCCCTCACGTTGAGTCTGCAGCTCGCATTCGGCACCGGTCTCGTCAGCCTGATATTGCTCGTTCCGACGATCGTGTGGGTGCACCTACGTCTTCCTCGCGCCCGATCGGCGGTGGAATTTCTGACAATTCTTCCGTACGTGATCCCCGCCATCGGAATGGTCGCCGGGATCATGGTGATCAAACCCCACGCACGTTGGTTTCTCAACAGCGATCTGTCGTTGATCCCCTTTTACGTGGTGCTCGCGCTTCCCTTCACTTTCAGGTCGATCGACACTGGCTTGAAGGCCATCGATCTGCGAACCCTGGTGGAGGCCTCGCGCAGCCTGGGATTCGGATGGATTCCGACCATAGTCCGCGTGATCGTCCCCAACCTACGGAGTGCGATTCTCTCGTGCCTGTTTCTCACCGTTGCCGTGGTGTTGGGCGAATACACCATTGCCGACGTCCTCTTGAAGCGAACATTCCCCGCGTTCATGGGTGAATACCGAGGGTCCGACCCGAAGGGTGGATACGGACTGGCGATCCTCTCACTCGTCGTCACGACATTGATTTTCATGATTATCGGCTTCGTATCACGGCCACGGAGTATGCGTCGACCACGCACGAAAGGAACGACATGAGTGCCCTCGAATTCCATCGAGTCCGCAAGTTATTCGGCGCAACGGTGGCTCTCACGGACTTCGAATTGGCGATCGGGCCGGGTGAGTTCGTCAGCCTGCTCGGACCATCCGGCTGCGGGAAGACGACTGCGCTACGCATCGCCGCGGGTTTCGAACGGGCCGACATCGGCACGGTACGTCTCGGAGATCGCGACTTGTCCCCCATTCCGGCCCACAAGCGCAACATGGGAATGGTGTTCCAGAGTTACAGCCTGTTCCCGAACCTCGACGTTCGAAGAAATGTCGCCTTCGGCTTGAAGGCCCGTCGCGTGGATGCGGTGACGATTGCCCGTCGGGTCGACGAGATGTTGGAAACCGTTCAACTCACCGGTCTCGGTGACCGTTATCCACATCAACTGTCGGGCGGGCAACAACAGCGTGTGGCGCTGGCTCGCGCGTTGGCGTCCCAACCGGAGGTTCTGCTCTTGGACGAACCCCTGTCGGCATTGGATGCTCGAGTGAGGTCGGACCTACGCGACGAGATCAAACGGATCCAGCGCGAAACCGGTGTGACGACGCTCTTCGTCACCCACGATCAGGACGAGGCCCTCGCCATGAGCGACCGTGTCGGTGTCATGTCGAACGGTTGTCTCGAGCAAATCGGTGCACCGCACGAGGTGTATCAATCCCCGGCGTCACCGTTCGTCGCCCGCTTCGTCGGCTCGATCAACGAGATTCCCTCCGCGGCCGGGACAATCCTTGTACGCCCGGAGGCGTTGGAGATACATGACGACATGGCCAACGCGACCTGGACCGGGACCATGGTGGCTTCGACGTTCCAAGGGCCGAGCACGATATTCGAGATTCGTCTCGACGTGGTCGACGCACTGGTGCGGGTTCACACCGCCACCGGCCGGCACCACAGCTCACCTGGCGATCGAGTGTCCATCTCCATGAAGGGGACTCACATTCTGATCGATTGACGTCACGAATGAAGAACGATCTCGCCGTCCCGCACGTCGACGACGATGGTTCCGTCTTCGCCGACCTTACCCTCGAGGATCAGCACCGACGCGTTGTCGCCGATCACCCGCTGGATGACCCGCTTCAGCGGTCGCGCACCGAAGGTTGGGTCGTAGCCCTCGCTCGCCAGTCGCCTCATGGCTTCGGGGGTGACGTCGAGGGTGATGCGTCGGGTGGCCAGACGCTGACGCAACTTCTCCACCTGGATCTCGACGATCGACCGGAGATCCTCCTCGGTGAGGGCACGGAATCGAATGATCTCATCGATCCGGTTCACGAACTCGGGCTTGAAGTACTCGATGGGTTCACCCGGGAGATTCGAGGTCATCACGACCACGACGTTCGTGAAGTCGACCGTGCGGCCCTGACCGTCGGTGAGGCGTCCGTCGTCGAGCACCTGCAGGAGGATGTTGAAGACGTCGGGATGCGCCTTCTCGATCTCGTCGAGCAGCACCACGCTGTACGGACGTCGCCGAACGGCCTCGGTCAACTGACCACCCTCGTCGTAGCCCACGTAACCGGGAGGCGCCCCGACCAGACGCGACACGGAATGCTTCTCCATGTACTCGCCCATGTCGATGCGCACCATCGCCCGCTCGTCGTCGAACAAGAACTCCGCCACCGCTCGCGCGAGTTCGGTCTTGCCGACGCCCGTCGGACCGAGGAACAGAAACGACCCGATCGGACGATTCGGGTCGGACAAGCCGGCTCGACTGCGACGAATGGCGTTCGACACGGCGGTGACCGCCTCGTACTGACCGATCACGCGACGGTGCAACAGTTCCTCGAGGTGGACGAGTTTGGCCATCTCGCCCTCCATGAGGCGCGTCACCGGGACCCCGGTCCACTTGCTCACCACCTCGGCGATGTCCTCGGCGTCGACCTCCTCTTTCAGCATGCGCTGCTTCGACTGCAGACCGTCGAGGTGCAACGTCGCGTCGCTGATCCGGGTTTCGAGTTCGGGGATGCGTCCGTACCGGATCTCCGAGGCCTTCTGGTAGTCGCCGGCCTTCTCGGCGTTGTCGGCGGTGACCCTCATCTGCTCGAGTTCTTCCTTCAGGTTCTGGATCGCGAGGATCGCGTCCTTCTCCTGCTGCCAGTGCTCCCGCATCACGCCGGACTCGTTCTTCAGGATCACCAGCTCGTCGTCGAGGGCTCCCAGTCGTTCGCGCGACGCCTGATCGGTCTCCTTTTCGAGAGCGACCTTTTCGATCTCGAGTTGCATGATGCGACGTTCGATGACGTCGATCTCGGTGGGCAGGGAGTCGATCTCGATGCGCAACTTGCTGGCGGCCTCGTCGACGAGGTCGATGGCCTTGTCGGGCAGGAAGCGGTTGGTGAGGTAGCGGTTCGAGAGCACCGCGGCGCTCACCAACGCGGAATCCTGGATGCGCACGCCGTGATGCACCTCGTACCGTTCCTTCAGACCGCGCAGGATCGCGATCGAGTCCTCGACCGAGGGTTCTCCCACGTACACCTGCTGGAACCGACGCTCGAGTGCGGGGTCCTTCTCGACGTACTTGCGGTACTCGTCGAGCGTGGTGGCACCGATCATCCGCAACTCGCCGCGCGCCAACATCGGTTTGATCATGTTTCCGGCGTCCATCGCGCCTTCGGCACCACCGGCACCGACGATCGTGTGCAGTTCGTCGACGAAGGTGACGACCTCGCCGGCGGAATCGGTGATCTCCTTCAACACCGCCTTCAGACGCTCCTCGAATTCTCCGCGGTACTTCGCCCCGGCCAACAACGCCGCGATGTCGAGCGAGATGAGACGTTTGTTCTTCAGACCCTCGGGGACGTCGCCATCGGCGATGCGCCGCGCGAGTCCCTCGACGATCGCCGTCTTTCCGACTCCGGGTTCGCCGATCAGGACCGGGTTGTTCTTGGTGCGTCGACTGAGCACCTGGATCACGCGCCGGATCTCATCGTCGCGACCGATGACGGGATCGATCTTTCCGTCCCGGGCCTTCTTGGTGAGATCCTGCCCGTACTTCTCGAGGGCCTGGAACTGTTCCTCGGGGTTTTGGCTGGTGACGCGATGGCTGCCGCGCACGTCGCGCAACGCCTGCAGCAATTCCTCGCTGCCGATGCCGAGTCGTTGGTTCATCGCCAGGAGCAGATGCTCGACCGACAGGAAGTCGTCCTTGAAGTCCTTGCGGAAGCGTTCGGCGTTGGCGAACACGTTGTTGAGTTCGCGATTCATGTGCGGCTCGCCGCCGCCGTAGGCCTTCGGCAACTTGGCCACCGCCTCGTCGGCCTGATTGCGCACCATGAGAGGTGCCAGTCCGAGCTTGGCGAGGACCGGCGGCACGATGGTGTCGTCCTGCCGCATCATCGCCGCGAGCACGTGGTCGGGAGTGAGTTCGGGATTCGACAGCGACTTGGCCTGTTCGAGAGCGGCCGACACCGCTTCCTGGGTCTTCAGGGTCCACTGCTTGGGATTGATGGCCATGACGGTTACCTCCGGTTCACGGGCGGCCCTCGCGGGTCGCGGGCGGGATCCCCCCGGATCCACCGACGGTCGAGAGCGACGTCAACCAATGACGCGCCGCATCCGACAGTTCGGCGATCTTCTTGTACTCGGCGACGTCCGCCGGCAGATTCGCCAGTGCGTCGGCTAGTCGACCGGCGTCCTCCGGTCGATCGACCAGATGACGCAGCGGACGAATGTGGGTGCGAATCGTGAAGAGCACGCACGACTCGAAACGGCGGATGGTCTCGCGCTCGACCCGGATGAAGAGCCGGTCGGCGACGTCCGGTGCCCCCACCTCGGGGACGGGGGGTGGCTCGGATGCCGTGCCGTCGACCGCCTGGTACAGGTCGTCGGTGTCGAGCACTCCCCACCCGAGCCTCCAGTACGGACGCTCGACGGACAGGCGATCGAAGAAGTCGTCGATGGGTCGTTCCAGTTGTTCGTTCAGTTGGGCCACGGGAGCGTGAACCTCGCTCATCGACAGACCGAGTTTCGACCGCAGATCCCAACGATTCGGGAAGCACACCGTGCCGCCGCCGAAGATCAGTCGGCCACGTTCGTCGGGCACCAGAATCGCCATGTCCTCCTGCACCAGTCGACCGGCGATGGACAACGGGTGCTCGTTCCATCGTCCGTCGACTCCCGGGACGAGCGGATGAGTCTCGCCGCGACGACGATTGACGACTGTGTCGCCGACGCGCTCGAACCACTCCGGGACGTGGGTCACCAGATGGTCGACCAGTTCCGACAGAACCTCGGCGCCGGCCTTCTCGGTTCCGGGCAACACCGAGACCACCGTCTCGGGATGGGACGACATCACCTCGGCTTTGCGATCCATCTCGTGGTCGTAGTCGTCACCGATCTGGATCCATTCGGCGACCTCGAGCGGCCGCAACGCGAGGCGCCACCGGAACGTGCCCACCACCCAGGGCTGGTACTCGGGAATCGAACGCGCGTTCACGGCCGCCTCCGTCGATCGGGACGCAGCACGGGAGCAACCTCTCCGTACACGGCGATTCCCTGACGAAGCGGAACGAGTCCTCCCCGCGGTGAACGCACCGTGTTCGGATCGACCGCCTCGATGGCTTGTGCGGCCAGCAACCGCAGACGGTCGACTTCGTCGCGCAATCGCGCCACTTCGGCTTCGAGCGACATCACCCGACGGATGCCCTCCACGTTCATTCCCTCGGCGGTGAGTTCGGCGATGCGACGCAGGCGCGAGATGTCGGCGTCGGTGTACCGACGATCGCCGCCCGATGTGCGCGCCGGTTGCAGGAGACCACGGCGTTCGTAGATACGAAGGGTTTGGGGGTGCATACCCGCCAATTGCGCCGCCACCGAGATCACGTACCAATGAGGGGGCTCCGACTTGCGACGAGGCACGATCAACCTCCCTGTCCGAACAGATGAGCACGCGGATCGGCGGGAATCGCGCGCGCCACGGCCTCCACCGCGGTGCGTTGCGCATCGTCGAGATCGGTGGGCACGCTCACCTCGACGGTGACGATGAGGTCGCCCTTGGTCTTCGTCGTGGCGATGCCACGACCCTTCACGCGGTGACGGGTTCCGCTCTGGGTACCCGGCTTCAGTCGCAACGTGACCCGATCGCCCTCGAGGGTCGGCACATCGATGTCGGCTCCGAGGGTCGCCTCGAAGAACGTGATCGGAACCTTGACGGTGAGGTTGTCTCCGTCGCGACCGAAGAGGGTGTGGGCGGTCACGTGGCAGACGATGAACAGATCGCCGGCGGGGCCGCCGTTCGTTCCCGGCGTTCCCTTGCCGGCGAGACGGATGCGCTGACCGTTCGACACACCGGCGGGCACGCGCACCTTCACCTCGCGGTTGCGACGTTCGATGCCGGTACCCCGACAGGTCTTGCACGGATCGTCGATCACCGTTCCGCGGCCGCCGCAACGGGTGCACGGACTGGCGAACGAGAAGAAGCCCTGGTTGTCGTCGACCTGACCGCGGCCGGAACACGCCGGGCACGTTCGCGCGGAGGAACCGGGATGCGCGCCCGAGCCGCTGCAGGTTCCGCATCGATCGTCGCTCGTGAGATGCACCGTGGTCGTCGCGCCGAGGGCCGCCTCGGTGAACTCGAGCATCAACTGCGCCTCGAGGTCGGATCCCCGACGAGGACCGACTCCGCCGCGACCGGCGCCGCCCCGTCCCTTTCCGCCTCCGAACATGCGGAACAGGTCCTCGAACGATCCCGTGTCGCCACCGACGGTGAAGCGCATGCCACCCATGCCACCGCCCGCGCCGCCCATCGGGCCGAGTCGTCGAACCTCGTCGTATTCGCGACGCTTCTCGTCGTCGGACAACACGTCGTAGGCCGCCGAGATCTCCTTGAAGCGCTCCTCGGCCGCGGCGTCACCGGGCTTGGCGTCGGGATGGTTCTCGCGAGCGAGTTTGCGGTACGCCTTGGTGATGTCCTTGGCCGGGGCATCCTTCTGAACGCCGAGAATCGCGTAGTAGTCCTTCTCGAACCATTCACGTTGCGCGGTCATCGTCTTGCCCTCCCCTCGATCACCATCGCCGGATGCTCACGCGACCCGCGGTTCCCTCGCGCCCGGATCGACGCACGAGGGAACGCCGATCTGCCGTCAGCCCTTCACCTTCACCATCGCCGGACGCAGGACGCGTCCCTTCCACTGATAACCCGAGCGCAGAACGTCGAGGACCACGGTCTCGCCGGTGCCGTCACCCTCCTCGTGGAGAACCGCCTCGGCGAGCGCGGGATCGAACGGCTTGCCCGCCAGATCGAGCGACTCGAGACCCTGCTTGCGAAGTTCGACGAGCAGGAGATTGAACAACGGCTCGACCTCGGCCGGGTGCGCGACGTAGGCCGCCTCGCACGCGTCGAGGACGGGCAGGAGCGCCTCGGCCAGCCGGCCGGTGGCGCGTTCGACCTCGTCGGTCAGTTGGCTCGAGACTCGCTTTCGGTAGTTCTCGAAGTCGGCCTGCAGACGTTGTGCGATGTCGCGGAACGAATCGCGCTCGGCGAGCAGCGCCTCGATGTCGTGCTCGGCGACCTCGGCCGGGTCGCTCGTCTCGATGATCCCGTCCGCCGCGACCGACGGGTCGCTCTCGGCGGCGGGATCGGACGACGCGGTCGAGGCGTCGTCCACCATGTCGGCGTCCATGGGTCAGCGCCTCACTTGTCGCCGTCGACGATCTCGGCGTCGACGATCTCGTCGTCGTTCGGGGTCGGCTGGCCGGAGGCCGACGTGCCGGTGGCGTTGGCGTCGCGAGCCGCCGTTTCGTAGAGCTTCTGGCTGAAGGCTTGGCTGGCGGTCATCAAAGCCTCGGTGGCCGCCTTGATCGACGCGGTGTCGTTGCCTTCGAGAGCCTTCTTCAGGTCGGCCAACGGAGTCTCGACGGCGGCCTTCTCGTCGGCCGACACCTTGTCACCCTGCTCGCGGAGCACCTTCTCGGTCTGGTACACGAGCGAGTCGGCGTTGTTGCGAACTTCGGCTTCCTCGCGTCGCTGACGATCCTCCTCGGCGTGAGCCTCGGCATCCTTCACCATCTTGTCGATGTCGTCCTTCGAGAGGGTCGACTGACCACTGATGGTCATCGACTGTTCCTTGCTGGTGGCACGATCCTTGGCACTCACGTGCACGATGCCGTTGGCGTCGATGTCGAAGGTGACCTCGATCTGCGGCACGCCCCGCGGAGCCGGGGGCAGGTCGACCAGTTGGAACTTGCCGAGGGTCTTGTTGTAGGACGCCATCTCGCGTTCGCCCTGCAGCACGTGGATCTCGACCGACGGCTGCATGTCCTCGGCGGTGGTGAACACCTCGGTGCGCTTGGTCGGGATGGTGGTGTTGCGCTCGATGAGCTTGGTCATCACACCACCCTTGGTCTCGATGCCGAGCGACAGCGGGGTGACGTCGAGCAGGAGAACGTCCTTCACGTCGCCCTTCAGCACGCCGGCCTGGATCGCGGCACCGACGGCGACCACCTCGTCGGGGTTCACCGTCTTGTTGGGTTCCTTGTCGGTGAGCGACACGACGAGTTCCTGCACGGCCGGCATGCGGGTGGAACCGCCCACCAGGATGACGTGGTTGATCTGACCCTTGGTGAGACCGGCGTCCTTGATCGCCTGCTCGAACGGAATACGGCAACGTTCGATGAGATCGGCGGTCATTTCTTGGAACTTCGATCGCGACAGGGTCTCGTCGAGATGGAGCGGACCCTCGGGCGTGGCGGTGATGAACGGAAGATTGATCTGCGTCTGCTGCACCTGACTGAGTTCGATCTTGGCCTTCTCGGCGGCCTCCTTCAGTCGTTGCGTCGCCATGCGGTCGTTGCCGAGATCGACACCGTGAGCAGCCTTGAACTGGGCCACCAACCAGTCGATGACCCGCTGGTCCCAATCGTCACCGCCGAGATTGGTGTCGCCGTGGGTGCTCTTCACCTCGAACACGCCGTCGCCGATCTCGAGCACCGACACGTCGAAGGTTCCGCCACCCAGGTCGAACACGAGAACGGTCTCGTCCTCGCTGCCCTTCTCGAGTCCGTAGGCGAGAGCCGCCGCGGTGGGCTCGTTGATGATGCGCAGCACCTCGAGACCGGCGATCTGACCGGCCTCCTTGGTGGCGGTGCGCTGCGCGTCGTCGAAGTAGGCCGGCACCGTGATGACCGCTTGGGTGACGGTGTCGCCGAGGTAGGCCTCGGCGTCGCGCTTCAGCTTCATGAGCGTGCGGGCACTGATCTCCTGCGGCGTGTACTGCTTGCCATCGATCGACTCGCTCTTCCAAGCCGTTCCGATGTGGCGCTTGATCGAGCGGAAGGTGCGATCGGGGTTGGTGATCGCCTGACGCTTGGCGACCTCGCCCACCAGAACCTCGCCGGCCTTGGAGAAGGCCACGACCGACGGAGTGGTGCGAGCTCCTTCGGAGTTGGGGATGACGACGGGGTCGCCGGCCTCCAGTACCGAGACGACCGAGTTGGTGGTTCCGAGGTCGATTCCGACGGCCTTGGGCATGATGCTGAACCTCTTCGTTGATCCCGGAGGGCCGACCCGCCGGGGCTGTCTCTTGAACTTCGTGGACTGAATGTGATGTCGACACTCGGTGGTGTCGACGAATCAATTGGTCCGACACAGATTCCCCGGGGGATGCGGAACCTGCGTCGGCTCATATCAAGTTAGCCCGGCCAATGGAGTGTCGCAACCCGGAAAGAAAAGATCCTGAGTCATCCTGACTCAGGATCTTGACCCTCCTCGAGGGAGTTTGTTCTGAGAACGTTCTTAACAGGGCAGGTTGAAGTCCTTGGCCGAGCTCACGGTCTTGCCCGAATTGTCGGTGGCAACAACCGTGATCCGGTCGACGGCTCCAGCCACGTTGACGGCCGACCACTCATTCCCAGCCCCGGTATCCGGGCCGAGGAAGGTCATCCTGGTCTCCAATTCGGCGCCATAGTCGTTGGCCCGCTTCACCACCACGCGGTTGATGTCGGACGACCCCTTGTTCACGGTGGCGTTGACCCGAAGTCCACCATACAGACAATCGACCTCGACGTCGCCGATCGTTGGGGACGCCGCCGGAGCCTGGGTGGTCGCCGCGACGGTGGCCGGGGCCTGGGTGGTCGCCGCGACGGTGGCCGGGGCCTGGGTGGTCGCCGCGACGGTGGCCGGGGCCTGGGTGGTCGCCGCGGCGGCGGCCGGGGCCTGGGTGGTCGCCGCGGCGGCGGCCGGGGCCTGGGTGGTCGCCGCGGCGGCGGCCGGGGCCTGGGTGGTCACGGCGGCGGCGGCCGGGGCCTGGGTGGTCACGGCGGCGGCGGCCGTCGACGGCGACGCGCCGGCCTCCTGCGATGCCGTGCCCTCTGAATCCGTCTCGGCACCACCCGTCGACTCGACATCCGCCGGGGACGTTCCGGTCGCATCGGATCCGGATGAGTCCGACCCGCATGCGACGAGGGACACCAGGGCGAGGCCCAGGACGGCTGAAACTTTCGGGAACTTCTTCATGGTGGGATCTCCCCTTTCAGGACGGTTTCCGAGGGCCCTTGTTCCGCCCCCTTCGTCCAAACCTACGGGGCGCCCACCCGAATCACGACCCACCGCCCATCCGAATCTTTCTGACAGACTTCCCGCATGGGATCCCACGATCTGGTCATCCGCAACGCCCGCCTGGTCGACGGTACGGGGGCCCCCGCCCGTGACGGGGTCGACATCGCCGTGGTCGGTGGGGTGATCACCGAGGTGGCCCCCGGGTTGTCCGGACGTGGTCGACGCGAGATCGACGCCTCGGGTCTAGTGGTGACACCCGGCTTCGTCGACATCCACACGCACTTCGACGGGCAAGCCACCTGGGATCCTGTGCTCGCACCATCGAGCATCCACGGCGTGACGTCGATCGCCATGGGCAACTGCGGGGTCGGCTTCGCTCCGGCCCGCCCGACCCCCGAACAGCACGCGTGGTTGATCGGAATGCTCGAGGGTGTCGAGGACATTCCCGGAACGGCCCTCGCCGAGGGACTCACCTGGGATTGGGAAACCTTCCCGGACTATCTGGATGCACTCGATCGACGGTCGTACTCGATCGACGTGGCGTCGCACGTGGCGCACGCTCCATTGCGGGCCTACGTGATGGGCGAACGAGGCGCCGATCCGAACGAGGCCCCCACCGTCGACGAGTTGGCCACGATGGCCCGACTGGTGCGCGAAGGGGTGGAGGCCGGGGCGGTCGGTTTCTCCACCAGTCGTACCTACATCCACAAGACCAAGGACGGCGCTCCCCTCGGCACTCGATTCAGTTCCGCCGACGAACTGTTGGCCCTCGGCACCGCCATGGCCGACACCGGACGCGGTGTGATCCAACTGATCTCCGACGCCTATCAATCCGACGACGAGGAATTCAGTCGCGCCGAGATGTCGCTGATGGCCGAATTGGCTCGCGCCACCGGACGCCCGTTGTCGATGACCGTTCAACAACCCGAGCCGCTCCCCGATCGCTGGCGGGAGATGGGCGAGTGGGTGGATCGGGGTGTGGCCGCGGGTCTGAACCTCGCCACGCAGGTAGCCGTGCGCCCCATCGGCGTGCTGCAGGGTCTCACCGCGACGCTGAATCCCTTGTTGATCTGTCCCAGTTTCCAGCAGGTGATGGGACGTCCGTTGGCCGACATCGTGGCCGCGTTGCGCGAACCCGACCGTCGAGCTCGTCTCGTCGTGGAGCACACCGAAGCGATGGCCCGCATCGACGGATTGGCCGGCGAGATGTTCAACGGCTTCCACAAGCTGTACCCGATGGAGAATCCCGTCGACTACGAACCAGCGCCCGCCGATTCGGTCGCCGGGCGCGCCGCCGCCACCGGACGACACCCGGTCGAGTTGGTGATCGATCTGCTGTGCGAGGACGGTGGCAACAAGTTGCTCTACATGCCGCTGTTCAACTTCGCTCGCGGCAACCTCGACGATGTTCGCGAGATGCTGTTGCGTCGCAACGCTGTCGTCGGACTCTCCGACGCCGGAGCCCACTGCGGTGCCATCTCCGACGGGAGTGCCACCACCACCGCGCTGGCGCTCTGGAGCAAGGACCGTCGCCGGGGTGAGAGGTTGCCGCTCGAGATGATGGTGAACCACATCACGCAGCGCACCGCCCGTCACGTGGGCTGGCTCGATCGCGGAGTCGTGGCTCCCGGTTTCGTTGCCGACCTCAACGTCATCGACTTCGACGCACTGGGCACACCGCCGCCCCGCATCGTGCACGATCTGCCGGCCGGCGGTCGACGCCTGATGCAGACCGCCCACGGGTATCGCTTCACGATGAAGAACGGCACCGTCACCTTCGTCGACGGCGAGCACACCGGCGAACTCCCGGGCCGTCTGGTGCGCGGCACACGACCCGCGCCGCGCTGAACGATCGGGTCAAACCGCTTCGACGTCGTCGAGGAACGTGCCACCGGCTCGAATCTGGCGCGCGTAGCGTCCGTCGATCGACATCAATTGGTCGTGGGTGCCCTGCTCGGCCACCCGACCCTCTTCGAGAACCACGATTCGGTCGGCTCCCCGAACCGTCGAGAGCCGATGGGCGATGACGATGGCGGTGCGACCCCGCATGGCCTCGTCGAGGGCCTCCTGCACGAGCATCTCGTTCTCGTTGTCGAGATGACTGGTCGCCTCGTCGAGGATCATCACGGCCGGATTCTTCAGCAACAGTCGGGCGATGGCGAGACGTTGCTTCTCGCCTCCCGACAATCGATAGCCGCGCTCGCCCACCACGGTGTCGTAGCCGTCGGGAAGCGCGGCGATCGTGTCGTGGATGCGGGCCTTGCGGCAGGCGTCGACCAGTTCGTCGGGGGTGGCCTCGGGTCGGGCGTACCGGAGATTGTCGGCGATGCTCTCGTGGAAGAGATGCGGATCCTGCGACACCACGCCGATCGCCCGGCGCAACGAATCCGCGGTGAGGTCGCGAACGTCGCGCCCGTCGACCAGCACGGCACCACCCGTGACGTCGTACAGGCGCGGCACCAACGACACCAGCGTGCTCTTGCCCGACCCGGATGAGCCGACGATCCCCATCGTTTCTCCGGCGGCCACGACGAGATCCACGCCGTGCAGCACGTCGGCGTCGGGGTCGCCACTGGCCGAACCGGGTGCCTCCAGCGACGGGATCGACACCGTCGCCGCGGGGGGATACCGGAAGACGACCTGATGGAACTCGACACGCCCAGTGGGATCGACCAGATCGACCGCACCGGGTTTGTCGACGATCGCCTCCGGCGCGTCGAGAACCTCGAAGACCCGCTCGAAACTGACGAACGACGTCAGCAGATCCACGCGGGCATTGGTGAGTCCGGTGAGCGGTTGGTACACCCGGGCCACCAGCGTGGCCAACGCCACGAGAGTTCCGGGTGAGATGTCGCCCGACACCACGAACTGGGCACCGATGCCGTACACGGCCACCGCACCCAAGGCTCCGACCAGACCGAGCGCGACGAAGAACACCCGTCCGTACATCGCCGAACGCACACCGGTGTCACGGACGCCGGCCGCGCTCTCGGCGAAGCGATCGACCTCGGCGCCGCGCCGACCGAACAACTTCACGAGCAGCGCACCGGCGACGTTGAATCGTTCGGCCATCTGGGTGTTCATTCGGGCGTTCAATCCCATCTGCTCCCGCGCGATGGCCTGCAGGCGAGTGCCCACCCGCCGGGCCGGAATCACGAACACCGGAAGCACGACCAACGAGAGAAGCGTGAGACGCCACTCGAGAACGAACATGGCCGCCAGCGTGGTCACGAGAACGAGAACGTTGGACACCACCGACCCCAGGGTCGACGTGACGGCGGTCTGGGCACCGATGACGTCGTTGTTGAGTCGGCTCGTGAGAGCGCCGGTCTGGGTCCGGGTGAAGAACGCCACCGGCATCCGTTGAACCTTGTCGAACAAGGCGACCCGTAGGTCGTAGATGAGACCTTCGCCGATTCGCGCCGAATACCAACGTTGCACGATCGCCAACACCGCGTCGGCCACCGCGGCCGCGACCGCGATCGCGGCGAGTCGCCAGATCTGCGAGCGATCGGAATCGGGTATCGCCTGGTCGATGATCGCCCGGAAAACGAAGGGTGGCACGAGAGCGATGAGTGCGGCCAGCAGGATCGAGAACAGGAAGGCGACGATGCTCCACCGATAGGGCTGGGCGAAACGCCAGACCCGACGCATCGACGCCGACTGCAGACGTCGTCCCTTCACCGCTTCGGCATCGCCCGGCATCATCATGTGCGGGCCCATGCGCATGACGGCAGGCTAGCGAGAGGTAATCTCGGCCGACCGACGTTCGAATCGAGGGGACACTTGAGATTTCGTTTCGTGCAGTCGACGACTCGTCGTCGCTTCGCTCTCGCGTCGTTGATCCTCGCGACCGGCATCGGTTGCGCCGGAGACCCGACGACGGGCACGAATACCGACCCGGAGGATGCCAGCCAGGAGGACGCCGGCCCAGCGAGTTCCGGCACCGACCCGACGACCAACGAAACGTCACCGACGGAATCCACGGAGTACGAACCACTCGTTCTTCTCGAGTGGAACAAATGCGACACCAACGTGGAATGCGCGACGATCCAGGTTCCCTTCGACTACTCGGATCCGTCGCTCGGGGAGTTCCGACTTCCCGTGGTTCGCCATCTCGCCCGCGACGCCGACCGTCGAATCGGTTCACTGCTCGTGAATCCGGGAGGACCCGGTTCGGGTGGTGTCGACATCGCCTACGGCGCGTCCGACTGGTTCAGCGACGAAGTGCTCGACCGCTTCGACATCGTGGCGTGGGATCCGCGGGGGACCGGGGGTTCGATTCCCGCCATCGACTGCACCGAATCGATGGATTCGCTGTTCGGACTCGATCCCTCGCCCGACGACGTGCCGGAGAGCGACGCGCTGGTCGCGGCGGCCGACGAGTACGCGTTCCAATGCGCGATCAACAGCCCCGGATTCCTCGAATACGTCGGCACCGAGGCCTCGGCGCGCGACATCGACTCGATTCGGCGCGGGCTCGGAGAAGAGATGATCTCGTACATCGGCTTCTCGTACGGCACGGCACTCGGTTCGGTGTGGGTGACGCTCTTCCCCGAAACCGTGCGGGCGGCCGTGCTCGATGCCGCCGTCGATCCGGAACTCGGCTACATCGACGGGCTGATCGATCAAGCCCGCGGATTCGAGGAGGCGCTGTACGCGTTTCTCGACGATTGCGACACCAAGGGGTGCGGATTCGTGCGGGACGGCGAAAGTGCCCGGGAGGCCATGGAAGCCATCCTCGACTCCCTCGAGACCGACCCGATCCCCAACGGCGACGGTCGCCCCGACACCGGACCGGGAGTCGCGGCGATCGGCGTTCCGAACGCCCTCTATTCCTCGTACTCATGGTCGTATCTCTCCGACGCGTTGGAAGCGATCCGATCCGGCGACGGTGGCGCCCTGTTGGCCGAATACGACACGTACTTCGGCGGCTGGGACGACGGCCACCCGGACGATTCGATCGACGCCTACTTCGGCATCGCCTGCCTGGATCGCGATCGATCGGTCACGGTGGAAGAGGTGCTCGGGGCGCGCTCCCGTCTCGAGGAGTCCGCACCACTGATCGGACAGGGTTGGATCACCGAGATGCTGGTGTGCGCGAGCTGGCTCGTCGCGGCCCGTCCGCTTCCCGCGGTGGTGGCCACCTCCGATGTTCCGATCCTCGTGGTCGGAAGCACCGGGGACGCGGCCACCCCCATCGAGGGCACGCGCAACATGGCGCGGGTACTCGGTCGATCGATGCTCCTCGAGGTCGAGTCGGACGATCACACCAGCTACGGATACAACTCGTGCGCGACGAGGATCATCGACGACTACCTGATCGATCTACGGGAGATTCCGGTCGGCGAAACCTGCTGACACCAAGCTTCCGGAACGCGCGGCAACCGCGGCGTTAGCCTCGCCACATGGCGGCTCGCAGATTCACCCTGTCCATCCTTTCCCTCTCGCTGCTCGTCGTGGCGTGTGGCTCCGACGACCCCGGTGTCGAATCCTCGGGTTCGGCCGACGCGACCGAGGCCCCCGCCACGTCCGATGCTCCCGATGACTCGACCGGAACGGACACCGCCGACGATGCCGACGTCGACAACGGTTCGACGGCGTCGACCACCGAGCAGTGGCCGACTCCCACGATCGACTGGTCCGAATGCGGCGACAACCTCGAGTGCGGAACCATCGACGTTCCGATCGATTACTCCGATGCCGACTCCGCGAGCACCTCGTTGGCCTTGGTGCGCCATCTCGCTCTCGACCCCGACAATCGGATCGGCTCGCTCCTCGTCAATCCGGGTGGTCCCGGATTCGGCGGAACCTACCTCGCCCTCAGTGCGTCGCAGATCTACTCGCAGGAGATCCTCGACCGCTTCGACGTCGTGGGCTTCGATCCGCGCGGAACGGGTACGTCAGTGCCGGCCATCGATTGCATCGACGACTACGACGATTGGTTCGCGATCGGTGACGTGACCCCCGACTCCGACGAGGAGCGCCAGGAACTCGTCGATCTCCAGGAGCGCTTCACCGAGCGGTGCTTCGAGAAGAACGGTGAGATCCTCCCCCACGTCGGAACCAACAACGTCGCCCGCGACATGGACATGATCCGACGGGCGATCGGTGAGGAGAAGATCTCGTACTTCGGCTTCTCGTACGGGAGCGAATTGGGTGCCGTCTGGGCGACCCTCTTCCCCGGCACGGTGCGAGCAGCCGTGCTCGACGGGGCCGCCGATCCGGAAGCCGACAGCGACGAGTCGTCGCTGCAGCAGATCATCGGTTTCGAGGAAGCGATCGCCACGTTCCTCGCCGAATGCTCCGAGGACTCCACGTGCGCGATCCACAACGGAGGAGACGCCGAAGGCGCCTTCGACGAATTCATGGAGACGCTCGACGAGAACCCCATCCCGACCGAGACCGGTCGACCCGATCTGACCCGCGGAATGGCTCTCACCGCGGTGGCCCAGGCGATGTACAGCGACGCCTACTGGCCAACCCTCGAGCAGGCCCTCGCCGACGCGATCGACGGCGACGGAAGTGGCCTGCTGGAGCTCTGGGACACCTACTACCAGCGTCTGCCCGATGGTTCGTACGGCAACGAACTCGAGGCTTTCACCAACATCCTGTGCGCCGACGAGCCCGAGCGCACGACGATCGAGGAAGCCGACGCCGTGACCGACCGGTTCCGCGAGGCCGGTCCGCGATTCGCACCCGGCTCCACCGGCAACTACGGCTGCGTGTTCTGGCCGGCCGCACTCGATCCGCGCGTGGTCGTCACCGGCAAGGGTGCCGGTCCCATCCTGGTGATCGGAACCACCGGCGATTCGGCCACGCCGCTCGACAGCACCCGCAACATGGTGAAGGCGCTCGAGGACGGCCGGCTCATCGTCGCCGACGCCAAGCAGCACACCGGTTACAACACCAGTCTGTGCGTCAACGACGCGGTCGACCGCTATCTCGTCGATCTCGAGGCACCGGACGATCAGCTCGACTGCTGAGCCGCGCCGACGTCGCCAACATTCGAATCAATGGCGGAAGGGGTGGGATTTGAACCCACGGACGCTTGCACGTCGCACGCTTTCGAGGCGTGTCCCTTCGGCCGCTCGGGCACCCTTCCGTCCGACGACGCTATCGGCGGGCGGCGAAGAACTGCTCGAGCAAGGTGGCCGACTCGGCCGCCAGCACACCGTGGGTGACCGGCGGGTTGTGGTTCAGTCGCGGGTCGGCGCAGACGTTGTACAAACTCGCCGTGGCCCCGGCCTTCAGGTCGGCCGCCCCGTACACCAGTCGCCCGATGCGGGCGTTCAGCAGGGCCCCGGCGCACATCACGCACGGCTCCAGGGTGACCACCAACGTGCAGTCGTCGAGTCGCCACCGACCGAGATGCGCGGCCGCGTCGCGCAGGGCCAACACCTCCGCGTGGGCGGTGGGATCGCGATGATTCTCGCGTTCGTTGTGTCGCGCCGCGATGATCCGACCGTCGTGCAGGACGACCGCCCCCACGGGGACGTCGTCGTGATTCAGCGCGTCACGCGCCTGATCGAGCGCTGCTCGCATGGCCGACACGATCTCGTCGGTGGCCGACGAGGGACCCGTTGCATCCGAACCCATGGCGGAAGGGGTGGGATTCGAACCCACGGAAGCTTTCACTTCACACGCTTTCCAAGCGTGCCGATTCGGCCGCTCTCGCACCCTTCCAGGCCGACGCGCCCTGTCGGTCGAGGTGACGGCCAGGCGATCTGCGGCACACGAGCGGATCCGCTGAAGGCTGCTACCTCCCGGTCCTGACCTGATTCACGGGAACCCGTTGCACAGGACCCGACCGTCACCTCGTCCGACAGGTCGGACGACGCTCCGCCGAGGCTAGCGGGGCACTAGCGCGGGCGGCTCGCGGCCAGCGCGGCCACGCGCTCGGCCAGTCGTGCGACACCGAGATCGGTACAGAACTCCGCGAAATCGGCGGTCGGACCCCACCACTCCCAGTCGTCGACCCGACCCACATCGACGGTCTCCACCACCGTCGACACCCGCCGGAACAACAGAGCCAATTCACGCTGACCGGCGAGTGAATCGGCCAGTCGGGCCGCGCCCCGCAGGCCCGGGACGTCCCACTCGTCGACCGAATCCGGGATGTCCTCGAGTCGTCCGTAGCGGGCCAGCACCGCGGCCGCCGACTTGGCTCCCCACCCCGACAGGCCGGGAAAACCGTCGGCGGTGTCGCCGACGAGGGCGAGCCAATCGGCGATCGACGACGGCGGCACGCCGAACTTCTCGCGCACCGCGTCCTCATCGACCAGACCCGAACCGTCCTTGGCCATCCGGCGACGATCGATCTGCACCACGCGACGACCGGAGACACACTGACCGAGATCCTTGTCGGGACTGAGTATCTGCACCTGTTCGACGCGCCGATCGGCGGCGGCCACGCGAGCCGCCGAGGCCAGGGCGTCGTCGGCCTCGTACTCGATCATCGGCCACACCACGACACCCATGGAACGCAACGCCTCCTCGACGATCGGAATCTGGACGAGAATCTCCTCTTCCATGCCCTCCGACGTCTTGTAGCCGTCCCACAGATCGTTGCGGAAACTCTCGATCACGTGATCGGTGGCGACACCGAGATGGGTGGCTCCGTCCTTCAGCACCTGATACGTGGAGTTGAGGACACCAATCGTGGCCGCATTGGGAGACGGCGTGGACGAACGAACCGCCTGGCCGTAGTGCTGGCGGTACAACTCGTAGGTGCCGTCGATCAGGTGAACCTTCATCGGTCCCGAACGCTAGTGAACGAAATCCATCCGGCTCACCGTCGCCGTCGAACGACCGATTCGGTCCGCTCGACGCGAGACTGCCCGAGTGAGCATCAGCGTCTCCGAACTCGCCTACGCACCGCCGGGTGGCGACCAACTGTTCTTCGACGTCTCGTTCGGTGTGGCTCCGGGTGACCGCGCGGCTCTGGTGGGTGCCAACGGAGTGGGCAAGAGCACGATCCTGCGGATCCTCAGTGGAGTGATCGAGGCCGACGAGGGCGAGCACAACATTCTCGGAACGATGCTGTCGATGACGCAGGACGTTGGTATGTCGCGCCCCGAGGACTCGCTTCGCGACATGCTCATCGAAGTCGCCCCACTCCCTCTGCGCGAGGCCGGTCGACGGCTGGCGCGCGCCGAGCGGAATCTCGGTTCCGACGACGGAATGGAGTACGCCCAGGCCCTCGCCGACTGGGGCGATCTCGGCGGATACGAACTCGAGACGCAATGGTTCGCCGCCGCCGAGCGCAGCGTGAAGACCAGAGTCGACGATTTCTCGCGTCGTTTGGTGTCGGAACTCTCCGGGGGCGAGCGCAAGCGATTGGTGCTCGACCTCCTGCTGTCGTCCGGTGCCAACGTTCTTCTCCTCGACGAACCCGACAACTACCTCGACATTCCCACTCGCGGCTGGCTGGAGGAGAAACTGCTCGAGACGCGCAGCACCGTGCTGATGGTGAGCCACGATCGCACGTTGCTCGAGAGGGTCGCCACCAAGATCGTCGTCATCGAGGGCTCGGGAGCGTGGGTGCACGGAGGCTCGTACCGGACGTTCCCCGAGGCGCGAGCCAAACGGCAGGAGCAACTCGGCGACGAACTGAAGCGGTGGAACGACGAGGAGCGTCGCCTCTTCCACCACATGAAGATCATGAAGCAGCGAGCCGCGCAGAACTTCAAGAACGCCACCAAGGCCAACGCCGCCGAGACCCGCTGGGAGAAGTTCGTCGCCGCCGGTCCTCCCCCTCCACCCGTCCCCGATCAGAAGATCCACGTTCGATTGCGGGGAGCCGACGCGTCGAGACGCGTCGCTCGACTGGAGGACGTCGGTCTCGACGGACTCTTCCTGCCGTTCTCGGAGGACTTCCACCACGGCGAGCGGGTCGGCCTGATCGGTCCGAACGGAACGGGCAAGACCCACCTCCTCGATCTGCTGGCGGGCAAGAACACTCCAGACTCGGGTCGAATCTCGTTCGGTCCGCGCACCTCGGTGGGCATGTTCACCCAGGTCAACAACCGACCGGAGTTCGCGGATCGCACCGCGCTCGACATCGTGCGCGATCGTCTGGTCGAGGACGAGAAGTGCATGCGCTCGTTGGCCCGCTACGGACTGCAGGGCAACGCCCGTCAGAACTTTCCGACGCTCTCGGGAGGCCAGAAGGCCCGGCTCGAGATCCTGTGTCTCGAGTTGGACGGCCACAACCTCCTGCTCCTCGACGAACCCACCGACAACCTCGACATCGAGTCCTCGGAGGCACTCGAGGAGGCACTCGATGGTTTCGAAGGCACCGTGATCGCGGTGAGCCACGATCGCACGTTTCTGTCCACGCTCGACCGGTTCGTCATGATCACCGACGAGGGTTCGGTGTTCGCCCTCCCCGATTACGAGATCGCCCTGCGGGCCCTCACGAATCCGGAGTCGACGGCATCGATCCGTCTGGCCAAGTCGCTCACCAGCTGACGAGATCGTCTCGTCGGGTGCTCGTCGGAGCCCCGTGGTCGGGCGGCGGTCCGACCCGGTGTCGAGCCAACCGGCGGCCGTGACAGAATTCGTCCGGTGCACGACGATCCGGTGGTGAAGCCTCTGCTGCGCGGCTGGGCGCACCTCGTGTCGTTCCCGCTCATGCTGGTGTTCGGTGGTGGCCTGCTCGTGGTCGCCAACCTGCCGTTCGAGTCGTTCGTGCCGGTGGCGATCTACGTCGCGGGCACCGCCATCATGTTCGGAGTCTCGGCGCTGTACCACCGCGGACGCTGGACGCCGACGGCACGTTCGCTCATGCAACGTTTCGATCGTTCGGCGATCTTCCTCGCCATCGCCGGTGGCTACACGCCGGTTGCCGTCCTGTGTCTCGACGGCTGGCGGCAATGGGTGGTGGTGATCGGCGTGTGGGTGGGGTCGGTGGTCGGGATGATCCTGCACTGGATTCCGAGCGTGCCCCGTGGTTGGCGAGCCAGTGCCTACATCGTGGTTCCGTGGACGGCGGTGTTCGCCCTGCCCGCCCTGTGGGAGGGTCTCGGCGGGCTCGGGTTCTCGCTGATCCTCGCCGGCGGCATCTGCTACACCCTCGGCGCGATCACCCTGGCCGCCCGATGGCCCGACCCATGGCCCAGGGTGTTCGGTTTCCACGAGGTCTTCCACGCCTTCACGGTCGTGGCCGCCGGACTTCAGTACGTCGCCATCGCCGGGGTCGTCGCACCCCGACTGGCCGGCTGAACCGAATCCTCAAGGCACCGTCAAGAACGCCCGCGGTGTCTTCACCGCCGCCTCGATTCGTCCGATAACGCGACGTGTTCACTCGAGGCCGTCCGCGGACCAACGAAGAATCCGTCGACGAATCGTCCACCGGCGGATCGGTCGGGTTCGATGTCGCACCCGTCGGTGACGACGACGCCTCGGTGGTGCAACTGGTCACCACCATCGTCGGTCGGGCGTTGCGCGAGCGTTCCAGCGACGTCCACATCGAGCCCCAGAACGATGCGCTGCGGATTCGCTTCCGGGTCGACGGCACCCTGATCGAGGCCCAACGACTGCCGTTGGCCGTTCACGCATCGGTGGTCAGCCGCCTGAAGATCATGGCGGGCATGAACATCGTCGAGCGACGTCGCCCGCAGGACGGCCAGTTCTCGACCGTCGTCGACGGACGCGAGGTCGACGTCCGTGTCGCCACCGTGTCCACGGTCTTCGGCGAGAAGGTTGTGATGCGTCTGCTCGACAAGCGTCGTTCGATGATCGGCCTAGCCGAACTCGGGATGCCTCGCGACACGCATCGCGACTACTCGAGTCTCATCCGATCGCCGTTCGGAATGGTGATCTGCGCCGGTCCGACCGGCGCCGGCAAGACCACCACGTTGTACGCGTCGCTGCTCGAGATCAACTCGATGGGCAAGAACGTGACGACCATCGAGGATCCGGTGGAGTACGTGTTCCCCGGCATCAACCAGGTGCAGACCAACGAGCAGGCCGGGCTCACCTTCGCGACGGGCCTGCGGGCCCTGCTCCGACAGGATCCCGACGTCATCCTCGTCGGGGAGATTCGTGATCCCGACACCGCGCGCATCGCGGTGCAATCGGCGCTCACCGGTCACTTCGTCCTCTCGTCGCTCCACGGCACCGACGCCGCGGCGGCTCTGCATCGTCTCCTCGACATGGGTATCGAGGCGTTTCTCATCGCCTCGTCGGTGGTCGGCGTGGTCGGCCAAAGACTCCTGCGTCGCATCTGCGACAGTTGCAAGGAGCCGTACTCGCCGTCCGACGACGATCTGGCCGTCTGGGAGCGTTTTCGACCGGACTCCGACAAATCTCTCTTCTTCCACGGCGCGGGTTGCCCCGACTGCAGCGGCACCGGGTACCGCGATCGCATCGGCGTCTACGAGTTGCTGCGGATCACTCCCGAATTGCGCTCGGCACTCGTGGCCCACGCGACCACCGAGGAAGTGCGGTCCATCGCGGTCGCCCAGGGAATGTCACCCATGATCGACGAGGCGATGCGGCTGGTCGAGAACGACACCACCACCGTCGCCGAGGTGGTCAGAACGTTGTACGCGGGCTGATCGACGTGCCGCGATTCGCCTATTCGGCCATCGACACCACGGGCGCGACCGTCGAGGGCGTCACCAAGGCCGAGAGTCTCGGCGCGGCTCGTTCGTTCTTGGTCGACCGCCACCTGCATCCGGTGGAACTGGCCGAGAGGAGGGGTCTGCTCCAGTTCGAAATCACCAAGGAGAAGGTGAAGAAGAAGGAGTTGATGCACTTCACGCGGCAGTTGGGCGTGTTCGTGCGGGCCGGGATTCCGATCACTTCGGCCCTCGAGACCATCGGTGACGAGACCCAGGACGTCGCCCTGCGTCGGGCGATCGTGAGAATGGTCCACCGTCTGCGCAACGGCGGCACCCTGTCGGACGCGGCCGCCGAGCATCCCAACGTCTTCCCCGCCTACTACGTGGGCATTCTCCGATCGGCGGAACTCACCGGTCGACTCGATCGCACGCTCGACGATCTGGCCGGTTACCTGAACCGCGAGATCGAAACGCGCGCCAAGGTCGTGAACGCGCTCTCGTATCCGGGTGTCGTGATGGTGCTGGCCATCATGACGGTCGCGATCCTCGCCGGGTACGTCCTCCCCAAGTTCGAGCCACTCTTCGAGGAACTGAACGCCGACCTCCCCCTCCCCACCCGAATGCTGCTGGCGATGGCGTCGCTGTTCACCGATCTGGTGTTCGTTCCGCTCGGTGCCGTTCTCTGCGCGACGATCTTCGTGATCTGGCTGACGAGGAGCGAGAGGGGACGACGCACCAAGGATCGTCTCGTCCTGCGGATTCCCGTGGTGAAGGGGATCGTCGAGTACGCGATCCTCGAACGTTTCTGCAGGATTCTCGGCGCCATGGTTCGTGCCGGCGTGCCCTTGCCCGACGGCATGAAGACCACCACCGACGCCACCACCAACACCGTGTACCGGGACCGCCTCGCCGCGGCGCGGAACGAGATGCTCGAGGGATCCGGCTTCGCGGCACCCTTGGCCGCCACCGAGCTCTTCCCCGGAGCGGCGCGCCAGATGTTCAAGGTGGGTGAGGAAACCGGAACCCTCGACGAACAACTCGAGGCCGCATCGGAGTACTTCGACACCGAACTCGAGGTGCGCATCAAGCGCTTCACCACCATGTTCGAGCCGATCATGATCATCGGCGTCGGATTGATGGTCGGATTCGTCGCGGTGGCGCTGGTGTCGGCGATGTACGGGGTGCTGGGCGGCGTCAAGGACGGTGTCTGATGGCTCCCCGTGTCGACGGAAATCCGTCAGGCTCCCAACACGAGGTCGACGAAGTCCTGACCGACGAAGAGTGCCACCAGCGCACCGGTCGCGAGGAACGGCCCGAATGGAATCGCCGTGCGGCGTCCGGCGCGGCCGATCACCATCATCACCACACCGACCACGGCACCGAGAGCGAACCCGAAGAAGAGGCCGACCGGTGCCAGACCCGGATTCCACCAACCGAGATGCAACCCCAGCAACGGGCTGAGGCGCACGTCTCCGTCTCCCAGCGAATCCCGACTCGCCAGGTGCAGGACCAGCATCAGCGACGCGGCGATCACGGCACCGAAGAGTGCTGTCCAGATTCGTCGGGGTTCGTCGGCGGTCAACGCGGCGATGGCGAGAAGCGGAGCGCTCACGAACAGCGCGACGTAGCTGATCTCGCGCGGCAGGCGTCGCGTGCGCAGGTCGACGACGGTCAAGGCGATCAGCGCCGCGACCAAGGTGCAGTGCGCGGCCAGCAACCAGAGAGCCTCGAAGCGAACCGCCATCGTCGCGAAAGCACCCGCGGTCGCCAGCTCGACCACGAGCGGCTCGACGCCGATGTCGGCACCACAATGTCCGCACCGTCCGCGACGAACCAGCCACGATACGACCGGAACGAGATCGCCGGGTCCGAGTCGGTGACCGCACGCCGAACAGGCCGATCCCGGTGCCACCACCGAACGACCGTCGGGAACCCGATCGGTCACCACCGTGAGGAACGAGCCGATCAACAGGCCCACAACTCCGGTCACCGCGATCACGACGACGTTCATCGACGCGACGACCTCGCCGAACTTCCCCTCGCAGACATCGGAAAGGGACGATACCGATGACCATCACGACGCTCTCCGCGGTCGACCGCGATCTGGAGGATTTCTTGCGTTCCACGGTGAACCGTGGAGCGAGCGATCTGCACCTCACGGTCGGTCGACCCCCGATGATCCGACTCGACGGACGCCTGCAGCCGGTCGATGGACACGACGATCTGGCTCCAGCCGACACCGAGCGCATGCTCTCGTCGCTTCTCGACCCGGCCAAGGAAGCCGAGTTCCTCGCTCGGCGACAGGTCGATCTCTCGTTCGGCATCGACGGCATCGGGCGGTTCCGGGTGAACGCGTTCCGTCAGTGCGGTCACGTCGCGATGGCTCTGCGGGTCGTTCCGGGTCGCATCCCGTCTCTCGAGGAACTCGGTGCCCCGGCCGCGTGCACCTCTCTACTGAACGCACCGTACGGCCTGGTGTTGGTGGTCGGTCCCACCGGCTCCGGCAAGAGCACGACGCTCGCCGCGATGATCGACCGCATCAACACCGAACGCCCCTGTCACATCCTCACCATCGAGGATCCGGTCGAGTTCGTGCACGGGCACAAGACCGCCCTCGTGAACCAGCGCGAGGTCGGCACCGACGTCGTCGATTTCGAGGAAGGTCTGCGGTCGGCCCTCCGCGAGGACCCCGACGTCATCCTGCTCGGCGAGATGCGCGACACCGAGTCCATCTCGATCACCCTCACGCTGGCCGAAACCGGACACCTCGTCTTCGCCACCCTGCACACCAACGACGCCTCTCAGGCCCTCGACCGCATCGTCGACGCGTTTCCCGCCGAGCGTCGCGACCAGATCCAGATCCAATTGGCGGGCTCGTTGCAGGGCGTGGTGAGTCAACGTCTGCTGCCTTCCCGTCTCGGTGGGCGGGTCGCGGCCTACGAGGTGCTGACCGCCACCGATGCGGTGCGAAACCTGGTTCGCGAGGGCAAGACCCGACAGATGCGCAACGTCATCAGCACGGGCCAGAACGACGGCATGCAGACCCTTGAGATGGATCTGGCGCGACTGGTGGTCGACGGCCACCTCGGGCTGGAGGAAGCGTCGGCGCTGAGTGCGTATCCCAAGGAAGTGGTCGCCCAGATCGCCACCCGACGAGCCCGAGCCGCGACCTCGAACTGACGCGCCTCGTACCGGCCGGTCTCGAACGATCCGGGCCCGATTCCGGGGCACACGTCCGGACGACGAGATCGGGGCCGGACCTCGCGGTCCGGCCCCGATGCGGGCGACTCGACTGTGGAACCCGCGTCAGACGCAGGCGCCTCCAGCCTGGGCGGTCACTGCGCCGGCGGTTCCGATGTCGAACAGCGACGACTCGTCGCGAAGGAATCCGGCGGTCACCATTCCGGCCTCGTTGGGGTCTCCGACGGTGGCGGCGGACTCGTCGGCGTACCAGGTCTCGACGGCCACCTCGAGAATGCGACGATCGGTGTCGCAGGCGCTCTCCTGACCCTTGTCGGTGATTCCTCGCACCGCGAAGACGGTGACCGTGGCGAGAATGCCGAGGATCACCACGACGATCAGGAGTTCGACGAGGGTGAACCCGCGATCCCCGCGAGCGGCGTTCTTCGTGTCCCTCGCATCGTTCGTGCCGTGCGTGTCGTGTTGGGTGTTCATGATGGTTGTCCCTTCTGGTCGTCGGGCCCGGCCCGGCGAATCGTGCTCACTTGTTTGCCGATGGAGCCGTGTCCGAATGGTTCGGTTCCAACAACGGGAGTGATCGGCCAAGAGACGCCGCACTGAATCCGGCGGATGTCAAGAACGCGTCAAGAGACGTCGGGGCACGTACGGTGACGGCGTGACCGAGGAGGCCCGGATCGAACTTCGCGCGGGACGCGACCGCAGTCTTCGTCGCCGACACCCGTGGATCATGAGTGGCTCGGTGGGGCGAGTCGTCGGCAACCCCGGACCCGGCGACACCGTCAGGGTCGAGACCGCCGAGGGCGAGGTCGTGGGACGGGCGGCTTTCAGTCCCCAGTCCTCGATCCGGGCGCGAATGTGGTCGTTCGATCCGGAGACCACGATCGACGAGTCGACCATGGTCGAACGAATCGACGCAGCGGTGCGACGGCGTCGGGGCCTCGTTCCCGAGGGTGATGCGGTTCGGTTGGTGTTCGCCGAAGCCGATGATCTTCCGGGTCTGGTGGTCGATCGCTACGGAGACACGGTGGTCGTGCAGTGCAACACCGTGGGGGCCGAACGCTGGCGGGACGCGTTGGTGGCGAGTCTCGCGGATCTGCCGGGCGTCACCTGCATCGTGGATCGCAGCGACTCCGACGGTCGGGTGCGTGAGGGCCTCGAGCCACGATCGGGCATCGTGTTCGGGTCGCTCCCGGAACGGGTGTGGGCGATCGAAGGCGACCTTCGATACCTCGTCGACGTCGAACAGGGGCACAAGACCGGGTTCTACGTCGACCAGCGCGACAGCCGCGCGTTGCTCGCTTCGCATTGCCGGGGGCGACGGGTACTCAACGTCTTCGGCTACACGGGATCCTTCTCCGTCGTCGCGGCGAGGAACGGTGCCTCGTCGGTGACGACCATCGACTCGTCGGGACCGGCACTCGAGATCGCCCGTCGCAACGCCGAGACCAACGCGGTCGACGTCGGGGAACTGGTGGAGGCCGACGCCTTCGTCGAGTTGCGCCGACTTCGTGATCGTCGCGAACGGTTCGACGTGATCCTGCTCGACCCGCCGAAACTCGCGAGCGGCACCGGACACGTCGAGAAAGCCTCGCGCGCCTACAAGGACCTCAACCTCCTGGCCGCCAAACTGCTGGCACCCGAGGGACTCCTCTTCACGTGGTCGTGCTCCGGAGCGGTGACCGCGGATCTCTTCCAGAAGATCGTCGCCGGCGCGGCCCTCGACGCCGGACGCGCGTTGCGGATCGTCGAGCGCTTGGGTCAGCCGGCCGATCATCCGGTGCCGCTGTCGTTCCCGGAGGCCGAGTACCTGAAGGGGCTGGTTCTGCGCGCCGACTAGCCGACGCGTCGGGCGAACTACTCCTGCACGAGTTCGATGAGGGTTCCGAACGAACCCTTCGGATGGATGAAGGCCACCGTGGTTCCCCGGCTGCCCGGACGCGGCTCCTTGTCGATCGGGGTGGCGCCGGCGGCCACCATGGCCGACAACGCCGCCGCGCAGTCGTCGACGCGGTAACCGATGTGATGCAGTCCCTCGCCGCGCTTCTCGATGGCCTTGGCCACGGGGCTGTCCGGACGAGTGGGAGTGAGCAGCTGCACGTAGCTCTCGGCCACCTTCAGGAGGGCTTCCTCGACTCCGTCGCGTTCGACGATCTCGCGATGGTCGACCTCGGCACCGAATGCTCGTCGGTAGTAGTCGATGGCCGCCTCGAGATCGTTGACGGCGATGGCGACGTGGTCGATTTCGGTGAGGATCATGGGGTCAGCCTGCCACGACGATTCACGCGCGACGGAACCGGGAGATGTTGGCCTCACCCACCTTGGCGCGCAGTTCGGGATCGGTGATTCCCAATCCCTCGCTCGGCGCCAGGCACAGCACCGCCAACTTGCCCTCGTGCATGTTGTTGTGAACCTGGTACGCCGCCTCGCCCACGTCGGTGAGAGCAAACGTCTGGCTCAACACCGGATGAATCATGCCCTTGGCGATGAGTCGGTTGGCCTGCCACGCCTCTTGATAGTTCGCGAAGTGACTACCCACCAGATTCTTGAGACGCATCCAGAAGTGTCGGTTGTCGAATTCCATCATGAAGCCACTGGTGGCGGCGCACGTGACCACGGTTCCACCTTTCTTGGTGACGTACACCGAGGCCGCGAAGGTCTGACGGCCCGGGTGCTCGAACACGATGTCGGGATCCTCGCCGGTGAGATCACGGATGTCGCCGCCGAGGCGACGCCACTCGCTTTCGTCGTGCGTGTGCTCGTCCTTCCAGAACTTGTAGTTCGCGGTCTTGCGATTGATGATGTGCTCGACGCCCATGTCGCGCAGGATCTGCGCCTTGTCGTCGCTCGACACCACGCACACCGGGATTCCTCCACCGTTCAACACGTACTGAGTGGCGTAGGCGCCGATGCCGCCGGTGGCTCCCCAGATCAGCACCACGTCGCCTTGCTTCATGGCCGCGCCATTGGGAGACACGAGCATGCGGTAGCTGGTGCTGTTGCACAACGCGTTGACTGCCGCCTCCTCCCAGGTGAGATGCGCGGGCTTGGGCATGAGCTGATTGGCCTTCACCACCGACAGGTCGGCGAGACCTCCGAAGTTGGTCTCGTAGCCCCAGATGCGCTGGTTGGCGGCCAACATCGAATCGTTGTGGGCGGTGTTGTCCTGATCGTCGACGTGGTTGCAGTGCACCGTCACGTGATCGCCAGGCTTCCACTGACGAACGGCGGTGCCCACCTTCAACACCACGCCGGACGCGTCGCTACCGATCACCTGATACGGCTGGTCATGACGCTTGGCCCATTCGCTCTCACGCGACAGACGCTTCATCGGTCCGAACGTGCTGACCGGCTCGAAGATGCTGGACCAGACAGTGTTGAAGTTGATGCTGCTGGCCATGACCGCGACGTACACCTCGTCGGGCGCCAGTTCGGGGGTCGCCACGTCACCCACGTGAATGCTCTTGCGCGGATCCTTCTGCGCCGACGGGGTCCCTTCCCACATGGTCTGCTCACTTGCGAGCACATGGGCCGCCCGATAGTGATCGGGAATCGGTAAGGCGGCGATGGTCTCCGAGGAGGCGCCGGCGAGAATGGCGTCACGAATCTTGTCCATCGCTCGATGTTAGGGCTCCGGTTACCGGACGGTAGGTTCAAGCCGTCCGCCGGTCGACGCCCCGTCGTCTCGTCGTGAACCTCGATCAACTCGAACAGAAAGGACCACCATGTCCGGTTCCTACATCGTCGCCGGAGCTCGCACACCCATCGGAAAGATGAGTGGAGCCTTGGCCTCGTTCAGCGCGGCCGACCTCGGTGGCTTCGCCATCGAGGCCGCCCTCGAGCGCGCCGGAGTCCGACCCGACGAGGTCGAGCACGTGTTGATGGGACAAGTGCTGATGGCCGGCCAGGGTCAGGTGCCCAGTCGACAGGCGGCCGTGAAGGCCGGGATCCCGATGAACGTCCCGGCGGTCAACATCAACAAGGTGTGCCTGTCGGGGCTCAACACCATCTATCTCGCCGACCAGATGATCCAGGCCGGTGACGCCGACATCGTGATCGCCGGTGGCATGGAGAGCATGACCAACGCGCCGTACATCGCGGCCGGTGCGCGTGGCGGCTTCCGCTACGGCAACGTGGAACTGAAGGATGCGATCATCGCCGACGGACTGTGGTGCGCGTTCGATGCGTGCCTGATGGGTCTCGGTACCGAGCGCTACACCTCGGGTGGCATCTCGCGCGCCGAACAGGACGACCTCGCCATGAAGAGCAACCAGCGCGCCGCCGCGGCCATCGCCGCCGGACGCCTGGCCGACGAGATCGTGCCGGTGTCGATTCCCCAACGCAAGGGGGACCCGGTGGTGGTGTCCAATGACGAAGGCGTCCGAGCCGACACCACCATGGAGTCGCTCGCTGGTCTGAAGCCGGCATTCGACAAGGAAGGAACCATCACCGCGGCCAACGCCTCGCAGATCAGCGACGGTGGCTCGGCGGTGGTGATGATGTCGGAGCGCGCCGTGAAGGCCCGTGGTGTCTCGCCCCTCGGCAGGGTGCTCGGCTACGGAATGGTGGCCGGACCCGACAGTGCCTCGCTGCTCACGCAACCCAGCCGGGCGATCCTGCGCGCGCTCGACAAGGCCGGAATGAAGATCGGGGATCTCGATCTCTTCGAACTGAACGAGGCCTTCGCCGCCGTCGGTATCGCATCGATGCGCGATCTCGGCATCTCCGACGATGTCGTGAACGTGAACGGCGGTGCCATCGCCCTCGGTCATCCGATCGGTATGAGCGGCAACCGGGTGGCTCTCACCTTGTTGCACGAACTGCGCCGTCGGGGTGGCGGCACCGGAGCGGCGGCCCTGTGCGGTGGTGGCGGTCAGGGCGACGCGATCATCGTCAGCACCGTCTGAGCCCCCGTCTGAGCCCCCGTCTGAGCCGCCGGCTGGTCGGCTGGTCGGCTGGTCGCTCGACATCCCTTTGTGACGAATCGGGGCTTTGCTGGGCGAATCATCCCTGCTCAGCGCCAGTAGTTGACCCGGATCCGTCACTTTCGTAACATATTCGTCATCTCCGGGGTTCCGAACTCGATGCTGGGTTTCCGCCCGCTCCCAGCACAGAGGTCGGGACCCCGGCGACATGTCCGGACCCGGATCGCTCAGTCCTCGACCTCGCGGCGTCCCGAGAGCGCCTGACCCAGCGTCAAGGGGTCGGCGTAGACCAGATCGCTACCCACCGGAAGGCCCGATGCCGGTCGCGTGACCTTGATCGGGAAGGGTTTGAGCGTGCGGGCGATGAACATCGAGGTGACGGTTCCCTCGGTGTTCGGGTTGGTGCAGATGATCACTTCTTTCACAGTGTCGTCGACCAGTCGCTGAGCGAGCTCGCGAATCTTCAACTGATCGGGTCCGACACCTTCCATCGGATTCATCACACCCAGCAACACGTGGTACAAGCCGCGATACTCGCCGGTTCGCTCGAGAGCGATGATGTCGCTGCTCTCCTCCACCACGCAGATGACACTCCGGTCGCGACGAGGATCGGCGCAGATCGGACACAGGTCGTTCTCGGCGAAATTGAAACAGCGATCGCAGAAACGCACCCGGGTCTTGGCGTCGGTGATCGACGCCGCCAGCCGCTCGACTTCCTCGACCGGCAATTTCAACAGGTGGAACGCCAGACGCTGCGCCGACCGGGGACCGATGCCGGGTAGTCGTCCGAGGTTGTCGATCAACGTCTGAACGGGAACCGTGAAAGTGGACGCCACGCTCACTCGCCTTCGACGAACACCGCGTCCGGGAACGCGTCGAGAAGGGCATCCTCGGTCGAACGCTTCGAGGCCGAGGGCAGGTTGCGGATCTCCTCGATGTCGACCGGTTCGTCCTCGGGTGCCTCGTCGACCGGGTCGTCGGTGGCGCGGGAGGGCGACGACGCGGATCCACTCCGACCGGTGGCGCGGGACTCGTCGCGGGCTTCGGGCTCGGCTGCGGTGCGTCGAGGCGACGGACGGGTGGGCGCAACCGGCGTGGCGTCGACCGGTGCCTCGACCGACACCCCGCAGGACGAGCCGAGCGCGCGATGAACGACGGCCACGAACTCGTCGAGGTACTCGTTCACCCGGCCGCGTTCGGTCGAGTTCTTCACCGACAGCACCAGGGCGCCGTCACGAACCGAGGGTTTGGCCATGCGCAGCACCGCGCGACGCAAACCGGTGACCTTCGGAACGACCAAGGTCTCCCACTGCGACACCAGATCGTCGAGTGGCATCGTGGCGCCGGCGGAGTCGCCGTCGGAGCGAGGGGTCGACGACGGGGCGACCGAAGGCGGAGTGGCGCCGGCAGAAGGGCGACTGCCGCCACCCGACGCGTCGCGCATCGCGCGTCCTCCGAGAACCGCTCGACCGGTGGACGGATTGACCGGCACCGACGCCTCCACCACCGCGGGACGTTCGGCCATCTCGCGTTCGAGTCGCTCGATGCGCGCCAACAAGCCCTCGACGCCGGTGTCGAGCGGGCGATGCGCGAGACGCAGCAACGCGACCTCCAGCACCACGCGTTGGTCGGGAGCGTTGCGCATGTCGAGCGACGCCGCACCGAGAGCCTCGATCACCTTCACGAGACGAGCGAGTCCGAGTTGCTCGGCCTGGCTCGAGAGGGAGGCGATGCGATCGGACTGGATCTGCAACACCTCGGGCGCCATCTGCGTCAGGAATGCGTCGCGCAGGTGACGCACGAGCTCTTCGGTGATGTTGCGCGGATCACGCCCGGCGGCCACCGACGATGCGACGGCGGAAAGCAGTCGACCGGGGTCGTTGGTGGCCAGCCCGACCACGAAGTCGTCGATGGGCAACGGATCCTCGAGGAGCCCACCCGTGGCCGCCAACAACTCGAGGGCACTCAGGGTGTCGCGGGCGGAGCCACCACCCCGACGGATGACGGCCTCGACCCCCTCGGCGTCGAGGTCGATGCCGGCGTCGGTGGCCACCCAACGAACGTGTTGGGCCAGTTCGTCGGCGGCGATGAGATTGAACTGCAGATGCTGCGTGCGACTGCGGATGGTCTCGCCGACCTTCTCGGGATCGGTGGTGGCGAGAATGAAGACGACATGGCCGGGCGGCTCTTCCAGTGTCTTCAGGAACGCCGCCTGCGCGGGCTTCGACAGCATGTGCACTTCGTCGAGGATCACCACACGGTTGCGACCGGGCGTGGTCAGCGCCAAACGTTGGGTGAGATCGCGCATCGCCTCGACACCGTTGTTGGTGGCCGAGTCGAGTTCGAGCACGTCGAAACTCGAACCCTCCTGCACCGCGACGCACGACGCGCACTGACAACACGGTTCGCCGTCGACGGGCGATTCGCAGTTGAGCGCCTTGGCCAGGATGCGCGCCGTGGTGGTCTTGCCGGTGCCGCGCGGACCAGAGAACAGATAGGCGTGGCCGACCTTGTCGTTGCGCACCGCGTTCTTGAGGGCGAGAGCGATGTGATCCTGGCCGCGCAATTCGTCGAAACGTCGGGGTCGATACCGCCGATAAAGCGCCTGATACTCGACGTCGTCGGCCATGAACCGACTCTACTGATGGGGGACGAACCGATGGCCCCGCGAGTCGGTTCCGGTGTGCCCCCGGTGATCGGGGGCGGGTCGCTACCGTGGAGACGGTCATGTGCACTTCGTCGCGCCTTCGCGCGCTCCGCCTCATCCTCCGCCTGCTCGCCGCCGTCCTCGTCGCGGCCGGGCTCGGGGCGTGGGGTTTCGCCGGATCGCCGGCGGCGGCCGAGACCGAACTGGTGTCGTCGTCACCCGCCGACGGCGAGGAGTTGCTCACTCCCCCGACGGCCATCACGGTGGTCTTCAACGAAACCGTGCCGGCCAACTCCGTCGTGCAGGCCGTCTGCAAGGAACAGCCGGCTCCCATCGGTCCGGTGACGGTGGGTGCCGACGGCATCTCGCTCACCGTCGCGGTCACCGGAGCCCTCCCGATCGGTACCTGCAACGTCACCTACTCGGTGCCCCAGGCCGACGGCAAAGTGGTGACCGGCGGATTCTCGTTCGAGATCCTCGACCCGACCACGGTCGATCCCGGCGACATCAGCGAGGTCGATCCCACCGACGGCGGCAATCTGGCCGGCGATCCGCCTCCGGTGAGTGGGCCGCTCGGTCTGGCGCGCGTCGTCGCGTACGTGTTCCTCGCCGCCTTGTTCGGTGGGGCCGCGCTCATCGTCCTGGCCTGGCCCGAGGGTGCCGAGTACGACTCCACCGCTCGATTCCTCCGGTTGTCGTGGCTCCTCGCTTCGGTGAGCACCTTCTTCGTGGTGGTGCTCCAGACGTCGCTCACCACCGGACGAAGCGTGGGAGCCGCCCTCAGTCCGACGGCGTGGACCGACCTCTTCGACGACGCCGGCGGAGTCGCGGCGGTGGCGCGTCTCGTGCTCGTGCTGGCCTCGGCCGCGGTGGCGCTGCGGCCGGATCGTCTCCTCGATCCGCAACAACAACTCTTCTCGCTCGGAGTTCCCGGACTGGCGGTCATCACGCTGGCCTTCACGCGAGCCGGCGACGGCTTCTCGTTGATCGGCACCGTCGCCGGGGCCTTCCACAACGTTTCCGTGGCACTCTGGTTGGGTGGGCTGTTGTTGATGGCCCAGAGCGTCCTCATCACCGGAGGCGACGAGGATCTCGTGCACGCGGTGCGCGGCTACACGCGACTCGCACCGGCCTTCATCACGGTCGCCGCCGTGTCGGGACTCGTGCATCTCTACCAACTCGACGGTGGAGCCATCCTGTCCAGCCGACACGGTCGACTGATCGTGTTGAAAGCGGTCGGGGTGGCCGCGATGGTGTACCTCGGCATGGTGATGCGTCAGGTGGTCGCCACCCGTCTGAAGCGCGCCACGCAGTTGCCGCACAAGATGGCCGCCGCACTGCGCAAGGCCGTCACCACCGAACTCGCCTTCGGTCTGTTCGTCTTCGCCATCACGTCGTGGGCCGTCGCGACCCTTCCCGACAAGGTCGATCCACCCGGAACCGACCGCACCGCGTACGCCTTCGTCGGCGATCGCTCGGGTGGAGCCTTCGACGTGCAGGTGAAGGTCACTCCCGCGCAAGTCGGTCTGAACGCGGTGCGCATCGACGTCTTCTCGCCCGAAACCGGACTCACCGATCTCACGGTGCAGTTCAACCCACCCACCAACACCACCGCGAGCGTCACGCTGTCGGTGCCCCTCGACGGTTTCGGCGCCGCCCGACTGCCGTTGAAGGAGGGCGTGCCGTTCGGTGCGGCGGGTCTCTGGACGGTGACCGTCACCGGCAACGGTCCGCAGGGGCCGTTGCCGTCGGTCCAGTACAACGTGTCGGTGACATCGGCTTCCGAAACGGTCGAGGTCGAGCAGAATGGTGGCGTCTCGGGCTCCACGACCTCGACACCGGGGGTGAGTCCGAACCCGGCGGTCACCACGGCCGGAGGCACCCCCGCGACGGTGATCGTGCCGGTCGGCGGCGCGGTGACCACCACCCCAACGGTGATCCAGCCGGTGACCGCCGCCGTCGCCACCGTGCCCTGACCGCGTCGGGTTCGGATCGGAAGCCCCCGGGGCGAGACGAGTAGCGTTCCGCTCCGTGACCAACCCCATGCACGACAAGATCGCCGACCTGCGCGAACGCAAGGATCAGGCGCTGGTCGCCGGATCGGCACGGGCCATCGAACGCCAGCACGAGAAGGGCAAGATGCTGGCCCGCGAGCGGATCGAGTACCTGCTCGACCCGGGTACGTTCCAGGAACTCGACATGTTGGCGCGGCACCGCGCCCATGCGGCCGGACTCGAGGAGCGTCCGTACACCGACGGCGTGATCACCGGGTGGGGCACCATCGAGGGTCGCAAGGTGTTCGTGTTCTCGCAGGACTTCACGGTGTTCGGCGGCGCTCTCGGCGAGGTGTTCGCCGAGAAGATCCACAAGCTCATGGATCTCGCGCTAAAGGTCGGCGCACCCGTCATCGGCCTCAACGACGGTGCCGGAGCCCGCATCCAGGAGGGTGTGGTGTCGCTCGCCAGTTACGGCGGGATCTTCTACCGCAACGTTCTCTCGTCGGGTGTGATTCCGCAGATCTCGGTGATCCTCGGTCCGTGCGCCGGCGGAGCCGTGTACTCGCCGGCCATGACCGACTTCATTTTCATGGTGCGCGAATCGAGCCACATGTTCATCACCGGTCCCGACGTCGTGAAGACGGTCACCGGCGAGGAGGTGACCCTCGAGGAGCTCGGTGGCGCGATGAGCCACGCGTCGAAGAGCGGTGTGGCCACCTTCGTGTCGGCCGACGAGAAGTCGTGCCTCGACGACGTGCGCTATCTCGTGGCCTTCCTGCCGCAGAACAACATGGAGGAGCCGCCCACCGTCGACTCGGGTGACGACCCCGAGCGTCTCTGCCCCGAACTGCGCGACATCCTGCCGGCCTCACCGAACCAGCCCTACGACATGAAGAAGGTCATCGCCTCGATCGTCGACGACGGCGAGTTCTTCGAGTACTTCCCGTTCTGGGCCAAGAGCATCGTGTGCGGCTTCGCGCGCGTCGACGGCCAGACGGTGGGTGTGGTGGGCAACCAGCCGATGGTGCTGGCCGGCGTGCTCGACATCGAGAGCGCCGAGAAGGGCGCGCGCTTCGTGCGCACCTGTGATGCCTTCAACATTCCGTTGCTCACGCTCGTCGACGTGCCCGGCTTCCTACCCGGCGTCGATCAGGAGTACGGCGGCATCATCCGCCACGGCGCCAAGTTGCTCTACGCCTATTGCGAGGCCACCGTTCCGCGCATCCAGGTGATCACGCGCAAGGCCTACGGCGGGGCCTACGTGGTGATGGACTCGAAGTCGATCGGCTCCGACCTGTCGTACGCGTGGCCCACCGCCGAACTGGCCGTCATGGGACCCAATGGCGCCGTGGAAATCGTGTATCGCCGCGAACTGCAGCAGGCGGCCGATCCGGTGGCGCGTCGCGCCGAGCTGGTGGCCGAGTACACCGAGAAGTACGCCAACCCGTACGCCGCCGCCGAGCGGGGCTACGTCGACGACGTCATCGATCCCGCCGAGACCCGCCAGAAGGTCGTGGCCGGATTCCGCATGTTGCGCAGCAAGCGCGAGGAGTTGCCGCGGCGCAAGCACGGCAACATGCCGCTCTGATCGGAACCGACGTGTCGAACGAGATCCGTCCCGCCCCCACCGACGAGGAAGCGGTGGCGATCACCGCGGCGGTCGAGGCCCTGTGGCCTCGTTCGGTCACGGTGACCGACGCCGCCACCGAACGGCGCCGCACGGCGTGGCGTTTCAGCGGTCGTTGGTGGGCGCAGCCGGTCGTGTCGCGCCGCGGTCGTCCGTTCTGACCGACCCGGGTCTCGAGGCGAGCGCCGCCTTCGAGTTCACGGACAACAGGTACTGCACGGCCAATTGGGTTCGGTTGCGAAGCCCTAGATCCTCGAGCACCCGGCTGATCCGGTTCCGAGCGGTCTGCGACGACAAGAACACCCATTGGGAGATCTCCTTGTCGGTCGAGCCGAAGGCAACCATGGTCACGATCATCAGATCATCGTTGTCGGTGATCTTGTCGAGAATGGTCTCGACCGAACCGCTGGGAGCGACGGCGGTCAGCGAACGCATCGACCGGAGTCGTTCCACCACTTCTCGGGCCGGTCGACGGAGATCGATACTGGACAAGAATCCGAGACCGCGTGCTTCGACATCGGCGGATCGGAACGGGAGGATGCTCGACATCACGCAACGAGCATTCTCGTCGACCACGATGCGCCCGACTTGTTGAAGCAGGTTCCACTGGGGAGCCATCAGTCGACTCGCCACGACCGCGTCGAAGTCCGCCGCCCGTCATCCATCGGCGATCAGGGTGGCGAGATCCACCACGGTCACCGACACATCGGTCTCCCGCTCGAGCGCCGTGGCGTATCGATCGGCCAGGTCGCCGTGCGGAGTCGCGAAACAAAATCGAAGTTTCGATTCGGTGTTCATGTTCCATCCGGAGGTCGCGCCGATGAACCTTCGACGGGAAACATTAGGAATTCCCGGTGGGACGACCGAACCTCCACGCTGTGTCGCACATTCGAACGACTACCGTTCGGTTCGTGCATCCGACCACCGTTGCCGACGATCTCGTCGTCGTTCATTCCGGAACCACCGTTCGCCGGTACGACGGACTCCAGCCCGACACCATCCACGATCTGGACGGCGTGGAGGTGCGCACGTTGCCGAAGCCCAACGGCGAGTTGTTGTGTCGATTCGCCACCGTGAACGACGTGCACTTCGGCGAGGTCGACTGTGGTCGGATGGACGGCCGGGAGGACGGGCCGATCCAGCGACGCGAACCACACGAGATTCCCCACCCCGAACTGATGAACACGGCCGCGGTGGCCGAGATCGGCGGCGTCGATCCGTCGGCAGTCTTCGTGAAGGGTGACCTCACTCTCGACGGAGCCGACCACGAGTTCGAGGCCTTCGAACGCTGCTATCGCGGTGCGTTCGGCGACCGACTGCACGTGGTGCGGGGCAATCACGACTCGTACCACGATCAGGGTGTCTACGACCGCGACCTCTGGGTGCAGCTACCAGGAATCGCCGTGGCACTCATGGACACGGCGATCCCCACCGAGACCACGGGTGCCTTCGACGACGAGCAACTGACGTGGTTGTCCGACCACGCCGCCGGATGCCCGACTCCCGTGCTCGTGATGGGTCACCATCAGCAATGGGTCGACGGCAAGCGCAGCCACGACTACTTCGGCATTCATCCCGACTCCAGCGACGCGCTCGACGCGGTCGTCGCGCGTCATCGCAACATCCTCGGCTACTCCGCCGGACACACCCACCGCCACCGCGTCCGGCGCATGCGCTGCGGTGCGCCCACCGTCGAGATCGGCTGTGTGAAGGATTTTCCCGGCACGTGGGCCGAGTACCGTGTGCACGAGGGTGGCGTGATGCAGATCGTGCATCGCATCTCGTCTCCGGAGACCCTCGAGTGGAGCGAACGTTGCCGCGGCCTGTACGCCGACTTCGGTATGCACTACGAGACCTACGCGCTCGGCCGACTCGACGAACGCTGCTTCGTGTTCCCCGCCCGCTGATGGCTGGCGACCCGACCCGACTCGACGCCGCATTGCGCGCGGCACGCGTGCCCGCCTTCCACGCCATGGCGATGAGCGCCCGGGCCGGCGAACTGGAGCGAGCCGGACACGACGTGTTGCGCCTCGAACTCGGGCAACCGGCCACCGGCGCACCGGCCGGGGCTCGACGCGCGGTGATCGCCGCCCTGGAGGCCGACCTCCCACTCGGCTACACCACCGCTCCCGGACGTCCCGAACTCGTCGAGCGCATCGCTCGGCACCATCACGAGTCGTACGGAACACGAATCGATCCGAGCCGCGTCGTGGTGACGGCAGGTGCGTCGGCCGGTTTCACTCTGGCCTTTCTGGCCGCCTTCGACTCCGGGGATCGGGTGGGGGTGCTCGAACCCGGCTATCCGTGCTACCGAAACGCCCTGCTGGCCCTCGACATCGAGCCGGTGTCGATCGCGGTGGGTCCGGAGACCCGTTGGGCTCCGACGACCGAACTCTTGGATGCGGCCGGACCACTCGACGGTCTGGTGATCGCGTCACCATCGAACCCCACCGGCACCATCTGTCGCGACGAGACCCTCGCCGAGATCTCCCGATGGTGCCGCGCGCGGAACGTGCACCTGATCGCCGACGAGATCTACCACGGCATCACCCACGAGCAAGCCGCTCCGACCGTTCTCGCCCACCATCCGGAGGCGATGGTCGTGAACTCGTTCTCGAAGTACTTCTCGATGACGGGTTGGCGTCTCGGTTGGCTGATCGTGCCCGATCCTCTCGTCGACGCGGTCGAGCGTCTGCAGCAGAACCTCTACATCTGCGCACCGCACGTGAGTCAGATCGCGGGACTCGCGGCCTTCGATTGTCGCGACGAACTGGACGCCCACGTTCGGCGATACCGCGAACATCGCGACCTGCTGATCGCCGGACTCGCCGCGGCCGGTATCGAATCCATCGCCGAAGCGGACGGGGCGTTCTACGTGTACGCCGACGTGTCGCACCTCGGTGACGACTCCATGGAGATCTGCACGAGTTGGCTCGACGAACTCGGCGTGGCCTGCACCCCCGGACTCGATTTCGATCTGCGCCGTGGACACCGCTTCGTCCGCTTCTCGTACGCTGGTTCGCGTCGAGCGGTGGAAGAAGCGTGCCTCCGACTGGGAAGATGGCGTCCGTGAATCCGCCCCTCTCCGATCTCCGGGTGCTCGACCTGTCCACGGTGATCGCCGGACCCAACTGCGCGCGGTACCTGGCCGACTTCGGAGCCGACGTGATCAAGGTCGAACGGCCCGGTGACGGCGACAGTCTGCGGGGCATGGCCTGGAAGGATCCTCGTGACGGGGTCGGTCTCTGGTGGAAACTCGCCAATCGCAACAAGCGAACCATCGCTCTCGACCTCAAGAACGACGACGATCGGGACGTACTGATGCGACTCGTTGCCGAAGCCGACGTGCTGGTGGAAAACTTCCGACCCGGCACGCTCGAGCGCCTCGGTCTCGCCCCCGACACGTTGCACGACGTCAATCCGCGCCTCGTGATCACCCGCGTCACCGGCTTCGGACAGGACGGACCGTACGCCTCGCGTCCCGGCTTCGCCTCGATCGCCGAATCGATGTCGGGTTTCGCGGCCGTGAACGGCGAGAAGGACGGGCCGCCGATGCTCCCGGCCATCGCGCTCACCGACGAAGTCACCGCTCTGGTGGCCGCCTTCGCCACGTTGGTCGCCGTGCACTCGCGAGTCGGTCAGGTGGTCGACGTGAGTCTCCTCGAGAGCATCTTCCACGTCATGGGTCCGGTGGCGTCGCTGTTCGCGCTCACCGGCGAACTGCAGCCCCGACTCGGGTCCGGGCTCCCCTACACGGTTCCGCGCGGTGCGTACCGTTGCGCCGACGGCGAATGGGTGGGGGTGTCGGCGTCGTCCGACACCGTGGCACGGCGGGTGATGGAGATACTCGGGGTCGGCGACGACGAACGATTCTTCACCTTCGACGGTCGCACCGCGAATCGCGACGAACTCGAGCGGCGAATGCGCGAGTGGTGCGCCGACCGGCCGCGGGCCGAGGTGATCCGGGTGTTCGAGCAGGCCGAGGCGGCGATCGGACCGATCCTCGACATGGCCGACATCGCTTCCGATCCGCACTTCGCGGCGCGCCGAGCGATCGTCGACGTCGGCGACGTGCCGATGCAGAACCTGATCGCCCGGTTGTCGAGAACTCCCGGGGTGCTGCGACATCCGGGACGAGCGATCGACGCCGACGGTGACGACATCCGCCGTGATGGCTGGAAGAGGGAGCGCGAATCGTGAGCCAGAAGCCGTACGTGTACGTGGCGGGACCTCTGTTCGACGAGGGCGAACGCTGGTTCATCGAGAAGGTCGATGCACTGATTCGATCGTGCGGCTACGACACCTTCCTGCCCCATCGCGACAACCCGCCCAAGACCGCCGACAACGTCGAACTCATCTTTCTCAACGACAAGGGCGGAATCGATCGGTGCGACGTGGTGGTCGCCAACCTCAACGGAGTCACCACCGACGACGGGACGGCATGGGAGATGGGGTACGCCTACGCCAAGGGAAAGTTCACGATCGGGCTCCACACCGACTGGAGAGCCCGCTTCCCGGCGCCGAACGAGGTCGTGAACCTGATGATGCAGTGCTCGGTGGATCGGCTCGTCCGCTCGTTGGACGAACTCGAAGCCGAACTACGGGCGTGGCTGAGTCGTCAACACTGAACGACCCGACACTGAACGACCCGACACTGAACGACCCGACACTGAACGACCCGACACTGAACGACCCGACACTGAACGACCCGACAGTTCTCGATCAGGCGCTGGTGCCGATCGGACACGACACACCGGTGCCTCCGATGCCG
>Ga0172372_10000822_pt1 | contig 47737 bp, 51 predicted proteins | sample LakKiv5m_2_FD_114544 | JGI IMG/M metagenome (GOLD analysis project Ga0172372, IMG submission 114544) | Freshwater microbial communities from Kabuno Bay, South-Kivu, Congo - kab_092012_9.5m | ecosystem: Environmental > Aquatic > Freshwater > Lake | place: Democratic Republic of the Congo...
CACGAGGGTGTTGCCGACATACTCGGTGATCGAGAGCCGGCACGACCACGGCTCGCCGATGAACCGGGTGGCGTGCCAGGTGTTCGAGGGCACGTAGACGACATCGCCCTCACTGGCGATGAATGGCGGCTGGCCTTCGAAGGCATAGCGAATCTGGCCGGCAAACACGAGCCAGGCCTCGGCGCTCTCGGCGTGGAAGTGCCCGCGATCGTTCGGGTCGAGCGGCGGCATGTTCCGCTCGTAGCCGCCGATGATCAGCATCTCGCTCTTGTCGTCGCGCACGAAGCGCCCGCCGGTATACGACGGGTTGCGCGCGACCTGCTCGTGGATGTTGACATGCGGCTGGTTGAACTCGTCATAGCGCCCGGGATTCCGGTTGATGGTCGTGGTCATCCAGGCTGTACCCGGCGGCGGTGCCTGCGCGGGCAGCGCAGACGACTCGGCTACGAAAAACGTCTTCGCGTAGGCGACGTTGAGCACAAAGCGCAGGCTCGGGCGGGTACCGAGAGTCTCGACGGTGTAGACCGTCTGCCGGGGAATGTTGACGAGCGAGCCCCGGGTCGCGGTGATCGACGGCTGTCCCTCGATGTCGACGCGCACCTCGCCCTCGACCACCGCGAACCACTCGCGCGTGTCGGGATGAAAGCGCGCGGTCTGCCGCGTGCCGGGTGCCGCCGACACATACTCGGCCATGAGGCGCCCGTCGTTGAAGAGGGCGTCAGTCCAGGTCTGCTGACCGGCGTGCCGGGCCTTCACGTCAGCCAGCGTGACCCAGGGCCTGATGCCCTGCGGATAGGGCGGCCGCGTCGTGGGCTTGCTGGCCCATACGGCCGTGGGCACGGGGCGCGGGGCCGCAGGGGCTGAGGGGGCCGGCGACTGGCCGGAGGCATCGACGGCCACAACGAGCAGGGCAAGGGCAGGCAGCAGGCGCATGCCGCGCATCATACGCCCGCCTGACACCGGCTGGCACCTCTGCGCTACACTCGCGCGCATGCGCACCCTTCGCCGTTCGCTTTCACTCGTGTTCGTGCTGGCCGCACTGACCTCGGTGGCCCATGCCCAGGCCGTCGGCGATCGCAGCATCACGCGGCCCGTGGCCGGTGACCCGGGCCTCTTCTCGGGGCAGGTGCTCAACGAGCCGCAATACCGGGTGCTGCGCGATTATGCCGAGCCCGGCGCGACGCGCCGGATGCACAACCACCCGGATGCCACATTCCATGTGTTCGTGCTGCTCACCGGCAGATTGCGGCTGACCGTCGAGGGCGAGGCGCCGCGCGAGGTGAGCCCCGGCGAGGTGCTGGCGCTGAAAGGCGGCGTGGTGCACACCTTTACCAACCTCGGCGACCAGACCGCCACCATCGTGGAAGTGTTCGGGAAGGCACCGCCCGCCGGGCAGGATGCCGCGCTCGGCGTCGCGCTCGCCGCGGCTCTGGCGCCCGGCAGCACGCCTGAACGCTAGCCCTCGTGGCTGAACTCGACGGTGATGGGGTCGCGCGCCGTCACGTCGAACACGCGCAGGATCTCTTCCTGACGGAAGAGGAAGATGCGCTCGAGGTCGCGCTTCACGAATAGGTCGTGCATCAGCGCGCCCCCGATCGGGCGGTAGCGGACCGTGTCTTCCACCATCGTGCCACCGTCGACGGGTGTGAAGGTGTGCGTGTGGTGCCAGAGCCAGTAGGGACCGCGCAGCTGCTGGTCGACGAACATGTGCGGCGGATTCCATGCGGCGATTTCCGTCTTCCACCACACCGGAATGCCGTGAATCCGGATGCGGTAGTCGATGAGCGCGCCCTTGCGCATCGGAATCGGCTGCGGCGTCAGGATGCGGAAGTTGAGGAAGGCGGGGGTCAGCCGCTGCAGATTGCCGGCGTCGGCAAAGAAGGCAAAGGTCGTCTCGAGGTCGCGCGCCACAAAGAGGCGCGTCCTGAGCTGGTAGATCCGCGGCATGATACCCGGTAGGACGCTCGGGCCCCCGCCCCCGTCGCATAGAATCAGGCCTGATGAAGCCCATCGCCGACATCGCCCGCACCCTCGACCTGCCGGACGACCTGATCGAGCCCTACGGTCGATACACCGCCAAGATTCGCCTCGAGACGCTCGAGCGCTTTCCCACCCGTCGCGGCCGCCTCGTACTGGTCACAGCCATGACACCGACTACGAGCGGCGAGGGCAAGACGGTCAACACCATCGGCCTCACGCAGGGGCTGGTCATGCGGGGCCACCGGGCCGTCGCCGCGCTGCGCGAGCCGTCGCTGGGACCGGTCTTCGGGCAGAAGGGCGGGGCCACCGGCGGAGGACGCGCCACACTCGTACCGGTCGACAAGATCAACCTGCACTTCAACGGTGACTTTCACGCCATCACCTCGGCGCACAATCTGCTGGCGGCGCTGCTCGACACGCATCTGCACTTTGGCAATGCGCTGCGGATCAACCCCCTCGACATCACCTGGCCGCGCGCCCTCGACATGAACGACCGCGCCCTGCGCCGCATCGTCACGGGCCTGGGCGGGCGCGAGGGCGGACCGACGCGCGAGACCGGATTTGTCATTACGGCGGCCTCGGAGATCATGGCGATTCTGTCGCTGGCCGAGAGCCGCGCCGACCTGCGGCGGCGGCTGGGGGCCATCGTCGTGGGCTTCAACACCGACGGGCAGCCGGTGACTGCCGCAGACCTCAAGGCCGTCGGCCCGATGATGGTGCTGCTGAACGATGCGCTCATGCCGAACCTGGTGCAGACCGGCGAAGGCGTGCCGGCCATCGTGCACGGCGGGCCCTTTGCGAACATCGCGCACGGCACCAGCAGCGTCCTCGCGCAGCGGCTCGGCCTGCACCTGGCCGATTACGTCGTGAACGAGACAGGGTTTGCCGCTGACCTCGGGGCCGAAAAGTTCTTTGATCTGGTGATGCCCATGTGCGGACATGTGCCCTCGGTAGCCGTGGTCATCGTGACCCTCAAGGCACTGCGCGCGCAGGGCGGTGCCGCCGACGGTCCGGTCGCGGCGGGCTACGCCAATCTCGATCGGCATCTCGACAATCTGCAGCGCTGGGGCGTGCCCGCCGTGGTGGCCCTCAACCGGTTTGCCGGTGATGCGGCTGACGACCTCGAGGCGGTACTGGCGCATTGTCGGGCGCGCGGGGCCGAGGCCGCACTCTCGGAGGGCTATCTCAAGGGCGGGGCCGGCATGACCGACCTGGCCGATCGCGTCGTGGCGGCCGCTGCCGCGGCAGATGTGACGCAGGTCAGGCCACTCTATGCCCCCGAGGTGCCGCTGGTGCAGAAGATCGAACGCGTGGCGCGTCAGGTCTACGGCGCGAAGGCTGTGGCGTTCAAGCCCGGGGCCCGCACCCGCCTGCAGCGGCTGGCGGCGCTTGGCTATGATCGGCTGCCTGTGTGCATTGCCAAGACGCAATACTCGTTCACGGATGACGCCACGCGGATGGGGGCGCCCGATGACTGGACGCTCACGATCAGCGACGTCACCCTGTCGGCCGGCGCCGGGTTTGTCGTGGCCATTGCCGGCAGCATGATGCTGATGCCCGGGCTGGGCAAAGTACCGCAGGCGCATGCCCTCGACGTGGATGACGCCGGCACGATTCTGGGCATGGACTACTGAGGCACTCCCGAGGCACGCCGTGACCACGCGGATCAAGCAGTATCCCCTCGAGAGCGGAGCGCTCGAGATTCAGTTCATCGAAGAGCACTTCGGCGAGTTCGGCCGTCGCAAGACGGTCGCCGACATCCTCGCGCGCCTGTCCGACCGCCCCTCGCTGATTCTGATGGTCGAGGCCCCCATGCCCGACGATCCCGGTGCACTCGTGCCGGTGGCCTACAAGGTGGTGCATGAGCTGCGCGCGGACGAACGCGAGCCCAAGCTGCGCGATCTGGTCGAACGGACGCGCGACCATGTCGACTTTGCCGGGCAGCGCGTGGCCTACTCGTGGATCGGCGGGACGCGGCGCGACTGGCGCGGCCAGGGACACTTCCGTGCGCTCAGCGAAGAAGCCGAGTTGTGGGCCTCGGCCCTCGGCTGCAGCGTGATGCTGGCCAAGACCAAGAACCGCTTTCACGACATGCGCGCGGCACTGGCGCAGCTGCACTTTGACGTGATCAAGTTCGAAGCCAATGCCGCCGACAACACCCACTCGAAGGTCTACTACGCCAAGCGTCTCGAGGCGGGCATGGTGCGCGATCAGCGAACGAGCCGCACCGTGGTCGTGATGGACTGACCGCGACCGGCACCCGCCGAGCCGCGGTCCGGTCCCATTACGCGCCGTCAATCGTCTTCGTCATGAAGACGTTGAAGTCGGTGGCTGCATAGTCACTGAAGGGGCCACACCAGCGGAAGCCGTTCCTGAGATACAGCGCATGGGCAGCCGCGAACGCCTCGCCGCTGCCGGTCTCGAGCAAGAGCTGCGTGTACTCGCGATCGCGCGCCGCGCGGATGATGGTGTCGAGCAGGGCCTGACCCACACCCTGTCTCAGGAACGCCGCGCGTGTACGCATCGACTTGATCTCGCCCGATGTCGCGTCGAGGTGCTTGAGGGCGCCGCACCCGCAGAGCGCCGGCCCCCGCCAGGCGGTCCACAGGGTGATCGACGGATGCCGCAGGGCCTCGATGGCCATGGCATGCACGTGCCCCTCAGGGGTAGTCGCGTGCATCCCGGCGAGGTGCTCGGCGATGAGGGCCTGCACCTCGGGCGATGACAGATCGTCCGTGCGCACGCTGACGCGATACTGCCGCTGGCGCATGTCGAGGCATGCGGCGCTGATGAGCGCCTGTACCTGCCGCGTGCGGCCCTCGGCGCCTTCCTTCAGCGTCACGTGCCGCATGAATCGTCCCGAACCCTCGAGGACGGCTTCCGGATCCGGCAGCACGGTGCCATGGAAGAACCCGATCGAGACATACGCCCGGTAGATCCCGACGTAGGCAAACGCACCATCGCCGATGCAGGCCGTCGCGCATCCGTCATGCATCAGCTCGCACACATCGTCTCCGCCCTCGCGCAGCCGGGCAAACCAGTGACGGGCGATGTCGCCAAGAGGTCCACTGTGCGAGTCGAGCCACTGCTGTACTTCGGCCGATCGGCGGACGGCGTTGGGAAAGCGCATCACCTCACGAGTCTGGCCCATAGGTGTCTACGGCAGGGAAGGCGTGCGCATGTGCCAGTCCGTTGCGTCCTGATAGGCCGACGCCACCCGCAGCACCACGTCTTCCTGCCACAGGCCGCCGGTCACCATCAGCCCGATCGGCAGGCCGTCGACGAGCCCGGCCGGCACCACCGCCGCCGGATGCCCGGTGAGGTTCGTGATGGTGACACTGTCGCTGGACGAGGGCGCGAGGAAGACGTCGACGCTGCCGAGCAGGGCATTCATCTCACGAAGCAGCAGCGTGCGCACGCGCTGGGCGCGGATGTAGTCGACCGCCGGAATGAACCGCGTGCCGCGCAGCTGGTTGGCACGCCCGTTTTCACCGGCATCGGCGAGCATGTTGATGCGGCCCGAGCGCAGCAGTTCATCGAACATCGCGCCGGCCTCTGCGTTGAGCAGCGCATACACCGACCCCGCGGGCAGCGTCGGCAGCGTCACCGGCACAAGCGTCGCGCCAGCGGTGCGGTAGACGTCAAGTGCAGCCGCGAAGGCGGGGCGAGTGCGCTCCCATCGCGCCCGCGCTTCGGCCGACGCATCGTCGGGCGGTGCGTCGAACTCGCCGCGCACGATCCCGATGCGAAGCCCGCGGAGGTCGCGGCCGCCGCTCCAGACCCACGGGCCCGGCGCCACCGTCTCATCCTGCCCGTCTGGCCCCACCAGCCACTGCAGCACCAGCCCGGCGTCGTCTGTGGCACGCGTGATGGGACCGACCTTGTCGAGCGTCCAGCGAAGCGTCATGCAGCCCGTGCGCGGGACACGGCCGTACGTCGGTCGCAGCCCCGTCGCCCCGCAGATGGCCGATGGCCCGATGATCGATCCGCCGGTTTCGGTGCCGATGGCAAAACCCACGAGCCCGGCGGCCACAGCCGAGGCCGGTCCCGCCGACGAGCCGCCCGATCCGCGCTGCACATTCCACGGGTTGCGCGTCTGTCCGCCGAACCACAGGTCGCCAATCGCCAGTTCGCCCGTGGCGAGCTTGGCCACAAGCACGGCGCCGGCCGCTGCCAGCCGGGAGACGACCGTCGCATCTTCGGTGGGAATATGCGTCGCATACGGCGCAGCGCCCCATGTCGTGCGGATGCCGCGCGTGGCAAACAGATCCTTGATGCCGTACGGAATGCCGTGCAGCGGTCCGCGGTAGCGGCCTTCGGCGATTTCCCGATCGGCCTGTGCGGCCTGTGTCATCGCCAAGGCATCGGTCAGGGTGACGACACAGTGCAGCGCAGGGTCGTGCTGCCTCAGCCGGCGCAGATACATGGCGGTGAGGTCGGCGCTGGTCACGTGCCGTGCCCGCAGGTGGGCGGCCAGGGTCGTCAGCGGGGCAAACGCCAGCGCATCGATTTGCGGGGGGGCCACCACCGTCCGTGTGAGCGCGGCGACATTCGGAATCGTGAACGCCGAGGTGCCGGCGACCGGGCGACCGCCAGACGGCCTAAAGGAAAACGCCGGCTCGACACCGGCGTCGACCTCGACACTCCGGATGCGCTCGATGTGCCCGCGTGCGCGCGAGACGAGAGGAAGCGCCCTGGTCAGTTCCGCATCGGGCAGCGTGACGCCGGCAATGCGCTGCGCCGCCGTGAGGTCTGCCGGCGTGATCGGCGTCGGTGCGGCGGCAGCGCCTTGCGCGGTCGACGCCGCAGTGCCCGAGGCCGCTGCGGCTGGCGTCTGCGCGTCCGCCAGCGCGGGCGCCAGCGTTCCGGCGGCGACAAGGCCCGGCATCTGCTGAAGGAACGCGCGGCGGCCGCGCACTGCTCGGCGTGAGTCGGTCATGCGCGCGATGATACGTCGAAGACGGGCGGCTCCGGGGAGGCCGGAGACCTGTCGTAAGATCGGCGCACAATGGCGGGCCCAGTCACCACACTCAATCTCACCTGGACCGGCGATCTCACCTTCGCCGCGCAGACAGCAAAGACCGCGTTCACCCTCGATGGGCACAGCACCGCGGGTCCGAGCCCGGTCGATGCCCTGGCCGGTGGCCTCGCGGGATGCATGTCGGTGGATGTCGTCGATATTCTCAGGAAGGGCCGCCACCCGATCACCGCGCTGGCCACGCGCCTGATGGCGCAGCGCGCGGCCGAGACGCCGCGGCGGTTCGAGGCCGTGACGCTGCACTTTGTCGTCGGCGGGGACGTGCCGGCCGAGGCCATCGAGCGGGCCATTCAGCTGTCACGCGACAAGTACTGTTCGGTCTGGCACACACTCCGGCAGGACATCGCGTTCACCACGACGTACGAGGTCATCCCCTGACCGAGCGCAAGCACTACCTCGATGCGGTCAGGGGCATCGCGGTGGTGATCATGGTCGGCGCCCACGTCACTGATGCCTGGGTGCGTGAGGCCGATCGTCACGACTCGCGCTTCTTTGCCACCGTATTTGTCAACGGGCTGGCTGCGCCGCTGTTCATGCTGCTGGCCGGACTGGCGCTCAGTATGGCCGCCGAGCGCCGGGCCCGTCAGGGAACGGTCGACGAGGCGGGTCGGGCCGCGATGCGTCGAGGCTGGCAGGTCTTCGGACTGGCGTTCCTCTTCCGCCTACAGTCACAAATGCTGGGCTGGGGGCCGCTCGTCAACCTGCTCAAGGTCGACATTCTCAACATCATGGGCCTGTCGATGGTGCTGGCGGCCGCACTGTGGCGCGTCGGACGAACGTCGATGGCACGCAGCCTGTTGTTCCTGTCGACCGCACTGGCGATCGTCTTCACCACGCCCCTCGTGCGAGAGACACCGATGCTCGCGGGGCTGCCCGATCCGCTTGAGTGGTACCTGCGGCCCACACCGGGGCGCGCCACCTTCTCGGCCTTTTCGTGGACGGCCTTCCTGCTGCTGGGCGCCATGATCGGCGAATGGATCGATGCCGCGCGCGCCCCTGCGCGCGAGCGTGCCCTGCAGGCCGGCCTGGCCGTACTGGCCGCCGTCTCGGTGGCCGCAGGCTACGCCGCCTCGTTCCTGTCGGCGATCTATCCGGTCGTGAATTTCTGGACGACCTCGCCGACGTTCTTCTTCATTCGGCTCGGCATCGTCGCTGCGCTGATTCCCCTGGCCTGGATGCTGCGGCTGCAGTGGGGCCCGCTGCTGACACTCGGGCGTTCGTCGCTCTTCGTCTACTGGATTCACGTGGAAATGGTCTACGGCGCCCTCGGCTATCCCCTCAAGCGCCTGCTGCCCTGGGAAGCGGCCATCGTCGCCACCGTCGCCCTGTGTGTGCTGCTGCACTGGCTGGTGCAGCAGAAGGACCGGTGGCTGGCCGCGCATCCCCTGCCCCCCGCCCTGCGCATCTTCGGGCCCGTGCTGCGCTGACGGCGGCGCACGGCCAGGCCCCGGCCCGGCTACAATCGCGGGCATGCGTCCCCTCATTCTTGCCCTGCTGTGGTTGGGTCTCTCGGTCGGTGACAGTGCTGCCCAGGAAGCGCGTCGCCGCTGGGAGATGGAGCGCCAGATTCGTCTCGACAAATTCGAGCAGGTGCTGCCGCGCGCGATGCGCGACAACGGTATCGACATGTGGATTGTGGCGGTGAAGGAAAACCACTACGACCCGCTCTGGAAGGACCTTGGCCGCGGCTATGTCACCGGCGTGGGCTATTACATGTTCACCGACCGGGGCGGTGACCGCATCGAGCGCATCGCGCTGGGTCCCTCGGGCTCTCTCCTCAATGAGTCAGGTGCCTACGACGGCATGTCGGCCGCGACGATGCTGGCCGACTTCGTGCGGCAGCGCGATCCGAAACGCATCGGCGTGAACATGTCTGACGAAATCGGACCGGCCGACGGACTCAGCGTCACGATGTTCGCGCATCTCAAGAAGACGCTGGGTGAGCCCTATGCCAGCCGGCTCGTGAGCGCCGAGAAGCTGGTGGTCGACTTCCGGTCGCGCCGCGTCGCCACGGAAATCGTGGCGTTCGGCGAGGCGGCCGGCATCGCGGTGCAGCTGGCCGAACGCGCCCTGTCGAACGAGGTCATCACGGTGGGGAAGACCACGCTCGAGGATGTGGCGTGGTGGCTGCAGGACCGCCTGCTCGAGCGCGGCCTCGGATCAGAGTTCGACATGCCGTCGGTGTACGTCACCGGTCCCAACGGCATTGTCGCCACGTCGACGGCGCGCGTGATTCAGCCGGGCGACGTGATGATGATCGACTGGGGCGTGCAGCTGATGAATTTCGGCACCGACGTCAAGCGGGTCGCCTATGTGCTCAAGCCGGGCGAGACAGTGCCGCCCCGCAGCATCCAGCAGGCCTTCGACAAAGCCGTCGCCGTGCGCGATGTGCTGAAGCGGGCCATCAGGCCCGGCCTGACTGCCGACGAGACCGCGAAGAACATGGACAAGGCCCTCGCGGCTGCGGGTTACGGCGTGATCGAATTCAACCGCCCCAACCGCGATGACCGCACCGATGTGGTGTATGGGTTCCATCCCGTCGGAAACACCGGCCATGACATCGGGCCCTCGATGACGACCTGGCAGCCGAAGCAGCGCACCTTCACGCTCCGCACGCAGCACCTGTTCTCGTTCGAGTTCTTCGCGTATTCACCCATCGAGGAATGGGGGGGCGCCAAGCTGCGCGTGCCCATCGAGGACGATGCGCTGCTGACCGAGGACGGCGTGCAGTTCGTGCATCCGGCCAACTACCGGCTGCTGGTCGTCAAGTAGGGCTGCGCGAAACCGTAGGCCCGGGGCGCAGGAGGATGAGCCCGGGCCTGCATCGCGCCTCTCATGGTGCCGCGAGCCGCCGCGCACCAGGGGCAGCAGCCAGGCTCAGCGCCAGCGTCGCACGTCGACGCCGGCCTGCGTCAGGGCGATCCGTACGCGTGCGGCCACAAGCGCGGCTCCAGGCGTGTCGCCATGAATGCAGAGCGTTTCGACAGGCAGGGCAATCGTCGGCCCGTCCAGCGTCGGCACGCGGCCTGTGGTCACCATCTCGACCGCACGCGCGGTAACGAGGTCGGGCTCGTGCAGCACCGCCCCGGGCACCGAGCGCGACACGAGGCGGCCGTCGGCATGGTAGGCACGGTCGATGAAGCCTTCGGCCACGGCGCGCAGCCCCGCGGCCTGCGCCGCAGCAATCAATGCCGAGCCGGGCAGGCCGAGCACGGCCAGCCCTGCATCGCAGGCAGCGACGGCACGGCAGATGGCGTCGGCCATGTCCCGCTGCCGGCATGCCATGTTGTAGAGCGCCCCGTGCGGGTTGACGTGACCCAGCGTGACGCCTTCATCGCGTGCGACGTCGATGAGCGCCCGCAGCTGCGTCTGCACGAGATCGTCCAGTGCGAGGGGAGACAGGTGCTGTTCACGGCGTCCGAAGCCGTCGCGATCGGCAAAGCCCGGGTGTGCCCCGGCCGCCACGCCGTGCGCCCGCGCCAGCCGCAGGGTCTCGCGCATCGTCGTGAGGTCGCCGGCGTGTGCGCCACAGGCGATGTTGGCCGAGGTCACGTGCGGCAGGAGCGCGTGGTCGTCGCCGACGACCAGCGTGCCGGCTGATTCCCCGACGTCGGCATTGAGATCGATCTGCATCACACAGGTATACCGCAGTCCGCCTCAGCGGTGGTGTCGCGCACGGTGTGTCGATGCAGGGGACGGTGGGGCCCGGCGTCGCGGTCCCGCATACCCGCAGCAGAAGGTCGCCCTGTGAGGCCCTGCCGCCCTGCGCCGGAGCGCGCAGGCGCAGCCGGTGTCTGGCTGTTGAGCCGGCTCTGTGATCGGCGTCGAGCAGCGCGCAGGAACCTGGCTGCCCCGCGCGCGAGCTGGTGTCGGGTGGGAGGGGCTCAGTGACCGGCGAGCACCTTGAGCAGCATGGCCTTCTGCGCGTGCAGGCGGTTCTCGGCCTGATCGAATACCACCGAGGCTGCCGATTCGATGACCTCGTCAGTCACTTCCTCGCCGCGATGCGCCGGCAGGCAGTGCATGAATACGGCATCGTCTTTCGCCAGCGCCATCAGCGAGCGGTTGACCTGATACGCCGCGAACTTGCGCTTGCGCTGGGCGTACTCCACTTCCTGCCCCATCGACGTCCAGACATCGGTATAGACCGCATCGACATCGCGCACCGCCGCCTGCGGGTCGGTGAACTCGGTGAGGCCCGCGCCGTGCTGCGAGACAGCCGCGGCCTGATCCACCACCTCGTCCGGCAGTTCGTATCCTGAGGGCGTGGCGACATGCACCGACACGCCGAGCATCATCGCCGCATGCACGAGCGACGCGCACACGTTGTTGCCGTCGCCGACAAAGGCGATGCGTCGTCCCTCGAGGCGACCCTCCCACCGCTCGTGCAGGGTCTGCATGTCGGCGAGGGCCTGGCAGGGATGTTCCTCGTTCGACAGGGCGTTGATGACCGACAGCCGCGGCGTGGCGTCGATGAAGTCGAGCAGGCGATCCTGGCCGAATGTGCGGATGATCACCGCGTCGATCCAGCGTTCGAGGTTGCGGGCGACATCGACCAGCGGCTCGCGATCGGCATGCATGACGTCGGCGGGAATCTCGACCAGTTCGGCCCCGAGTTCGCGCACGCCAATCGTGAAGGTGACGCGGGTGCGCAGCGAGGGCTTTTCGAACAGCAGTCCGATCTGCCGCCCGGCGAGCGCGCTGGCGGTCGGGGCCTGCGGACCGAGCGCACGCTCGGCCTTGAGGCGCCGCGCGAGGGCGAGGGTGCCATGCAGCTCGTCGGCAGAGAAGTCAAGAATCGAGAGGAAATGACGGGACACGCGTGCGCTCCTACGTACGGTATTCGGCGTTGATCTTCACGTAGTCGGCGGTGAGATCGCACGTCCACACGGTGGCCGTGTGCGTACCGCCGGCACCGACATGGACCTCGATGGCAAGATCGGAACTCTTCAGGTACTCGGCAGCCTGCGGCGCCCGCTCGTCAAAGGGACGCCCCTCCTCGAACAGCACCAGCGGACCGATGCACACACGGGCCTGGTCGAGCACGAATGCCGCGCCCGAACGCCCGGCGGCTGCAATCAGGCGTCCCCAGTTGGGATCGGCCCCGTGCACGGCGGTCTTCACCAGTGGCGAGTTGGCCAGGGCCCGTGCCGCCATCCACGCATCGGCATCCGTGGCGGCACCGGTCACCGTGATGGCCACCAGCTTGGTGGCGCCTTCGCCGCCGCGCACAATGGCGAGTGCCAGTTCATGAGCCACCACGCGGAAGCCTTCGAACAGCGCGGGATAGAGCGCCTCGCCGACGACCACGCCACTGGCACCGTTGGCCAGCGCAAAGACACAGTCGTTGGTCGACGGCTCGCCGTCGACCGTGATCGCATTGAAGGTGTAACGGCACGCATCGGCCAGCGCGCGCGACAGCATCGCCGGGTCGACCGCGGCGTCGGTCGTCAGGTAGCCGAGCATGGTCGCCATGCGCGGCTCGATCATCCCTGAGCCCTTCGTCATGCCGCCCACGGTGAACGTGCCCATCTCGGTGGTCACGCGCACGGCCGCCTCTTTCGGAAACGGATCGGTCGTCATGATGGCGACGGCCGCGGCACTGCCCCCGGTGTTCCGCAGCGCCTGCACGGCGCGGGGAATGCCCGTCCGTACGGCCGGCATCTTGAGGTTGACGCCAATGACGCCGGTCGAGGCCACCAGCACCTGCGAGGGCTCGCAGCCAAGCTCGGCGGCCGTCAGCGCCGCCATCTCGCGGGCATCGGCCATGCCCTGCGGACCGGTGCAGGCATTCGCACACCCGCTGTTGGAAATGATGGCCCGCGTCTGGAAGTTGCCGAGGGCCAGATGCTCCTGGCTGAGCACGACCGGGGCGGCCTGGGCGCGATTGGTGGTGAAGACACCGGCGGCACACGCCGGAATGTCAGACACGACCAGCGCGAGATCGGGCTTGCCGGAGGCCTTGATGCCACAGTGCAGGCCGGCGGCCCTGAAGAGGCGCGGCGCGGTGACGCCGCCGTCAGTCATTTCAAGATGCATGGGACATCACCACAGCAGAGACAGCGGCCGGACGCTCGCCTGACCATGCGGCATCGCAGTCGGCCAGCCGCAGCAGCACGGCCGACTGGCCGCACTGACGGAACAGCGCGCAGCCGGCGCAGTCGACGCGGATCTTCTCGGGAATCCACTGATGCGGCACCAGCGAGAACCCCAGCTGCACAAAGAACATCGGATCGTGAGCGAACGCACACAGCCGATCAAATCCGTCGCGACGCGCCCGCTGCGCCAGCGCCGCCACCATGCGGCGGGCCACACCGTGCCCCCGGGCCTCGGGGGTGACGACCAGTGACCGTACCTCGGCGACCTGTGGTGACAACGGTGCCAGTTCGGCGCACGCGACAACCTCGCCCTCGGCGTCAGCCACGACGAAGCGGGACGCTCGCGTCCGCAACTCGCCCAGGGTGCGGGGCAGCAGATGGCCCTCGTCGGCATGGGCCGTAATCAGGCGCAGCAACGCCTCGGCATCGTCGGCATGCCCCTGACGCAGCTGCACGCCCGATGCGGTATCGCGCCGCGCGGCGGCGGGCGCGAGCGACAGCGGGGTCATGCCGCCACCTCGGTCAGCACGCGATCGAGAATGGCGACGGCGGCATCGATGTCGTCGGTGCTGACGATGAAAGGCGGCAGCATGCGCACGACGCATTCGGCCGTACGGTTGACCAGCAGGCCGGCCTCGCGCGCCCGATCAACGACAGGCTGTGCATCGATGGTGAGGGCCAGGCCGCGCATGACCCCGGCACCGCGCACATGATCGACGATGGCGTGTCGCTCGCGCAGGCTCTCGAGCTGCTCGCCGAAATACTGCCCGACCTCGCGCACGTGCCCGATGAGGCCACCGTGCGCGTAGGGGACGGCGTCGGTGGTGCCGGTCAGCTGCTCGATGACATACAGTGCAGCGCGGGTGGCCAGCAGGTTGCCGCCATAGGTGGTGCCATGATCGCCGGCGGCGACCTGTGTGGCGACGCGGGCCGACACGAGGGCCGCGCCGACGGGCACGCCGGCCCCGATGGCCTTGCCGACCGTGACCAGATCGGGCTGCCAGTTGAACGACTGGAAGTGGAAGGGCCAGCCCGTGCGGCCCAGGCCGCACTGCACTTCGTCGGCGATGATCAGCGTACCGGTGCCGCGGGCCACGTCGGCGATCGTGGCGGCCATTGCCTCGGGCAGCGGCCGTACCCCGCCCTCACCCTGCAGCGGCTCGGCGATGATCGCCGCGGTCTTGTCGGTGACAGCGGCGCGCAGGGCGGCCGGGTCGTCCGGCGAGATGAAGGTCACGCCCGGAATGAGCGGGCCGAACGGATCGCGATAGTGCGGATTGGCCGTCACCGACAGTGCGCCCATGGTGCGGCCCGAGAAGCCGTGCTCGAGTGCCACAAAACGCGTGCGCCGGGTGAGGCCCTGCGAATACCAGTAACGCCGTGCAAACTTGAGGCACGCCTCCATGGCTTCGGCGCCGCTGTTGCAGAAGAACGCGCGCTCGAGGCCCGAGAGGGCCGACAGGCGCGCCGCCAGGTGCCCCTGCAGCGGGTGATAGTAGAGGTTTGACGTGTGCAGCAGCGTCTGCGCCTGCTCGGCGATGACCGCCGCAAGTCCCTCGTGGCCGTGGCCCAGCACGGTGACGCCGATGCCCGAGATGAAGTCGAGGTGTGCGCGGCCGTCGCTGTCATACAGGTGCATGCCGCGACCGCGCACCAGCACGAGTGGCTGGCGCTTGTAGGTCTGCAGCACGTGCCGCGATTCCAGATCCTGAATGATGGTGGCAGAGGGCATGTTCATGACAGCACCCGGGTCAGCGGTCGTGAGTCGAGGTCGGGCAGGCGCGGTGCCAGCAGCTGCATGAGGCCGCGCGTCTCGTGGCCGTTGACGATGAGCACGTCGTGCACGCCGGCCTTCACGGCCTCGACGCAGGCGGTGAGTTTGGCCACCATGCCCGCAGTGGCCGTGCCCGAGCGCACGAGGGTGCGCACATCGGCGCGGGTCAGTTCCGGAATGGTGGTGCCGGCGGCATCGAACACCCCGGGCGTGCCACCGGCGATGATCAGCCGGCGTGCCCCGACGCGGGCGGCCAGGCTGCCGGCCAGCGTGTCGGCGTTGATGTTATAGAGCAGGCCGTCGCGCCCTGCACCGATGCAGGCCACAATCGGAACGAAGCCACCCTTGAGCAGGCTGGTGATCAGCGCGGGCGACGGCGCGGCCGTCGGGGTGCCCACCAGTCCGAGGTCGACCTCATCACCGGAGATCGCCTGATGCGGCAGGGCGCGGCGCACCGGGGCCACACCGGCGTCGGCCCCAGTCAGCCCCACGGCCCGGCCCCCCGCGGCGTTAATCGCCGCCACAAACCGCGTGTTGATGGTACCGGCCAGCACCGACACGACAATGTCGAGTGTGGGCGCGTCGGTGACGCGCAGGCCGTCGACCTGTCGCTTGGCGATGCCGGCGGTGGCCAGGGCTGCATCGATTTCCCGGCCGCCGCCGTGCACCACCACCAGCGGGCGCGTGCACCGCGCCACGACGCGGGCCATGGCGGCCATCTTCTCGGGCGATTCGAGCAGTTCGCCGCCCACCTTGAGCAGGGAAATCGTCACAGCAGGCCTGCCCGCTCATCGAAGCCGTACATGAGGTTGGCGTTCTGCACGGCCTGACCGGCGGCACCCTTCACCAGGTTGTCGATGACGGAAATCACGCAGAGTCGTGCGGTGTCGGCATCGAAGACCCAGCCGATGTCGCAGAAGTTGGTGTGCACCACATCCTTGATTTCCGGCAGCGTGGTGCCGGTCACCCGCACAAAGGGGGCTGACGCATACGCACCGGCGAAGGCGTCGGCGACATCGGCAGCGCTCGTGCCCTGCGAGAGGCGCACGTGGACCGTGGCCATCAGGCCGCGGTCGAGCGGCACCAGGTGCGGAACAAACGTGACAGGGCGGCCTCCGAGGGCCTGCACCATCTCGGGTGTGTGGCGGTGGTGGAAGGCACTGTAGGCGGCCACGCTGCCGTGGTTCTCGCAGAAGTGCGTGCGGTCGGTCGGGGCCTTGCCTGCGCCAGAGATGCCCGACTTGGCGTCGATGACCGGCTCGCACTGACCCGCGAGCAACCCGGCACGCATCAGTGGCAGCAGGGCGAGCAGCGCCGCCGTGGGATAGCAGCCGGGGTTCGACAGCAGGCGGGCCGGCCTGATGGCGGCGGCCTCGAACTCGGTGAGGCCATAGGCCACACCCTCGGGCAGTGCGCCGGTCGCCGGATACCAGCGCGCGCGGGACCGGGCATCGCGCAGGCGGAACGCCCCCGACAGGTCGACGACACGGCAGTCGGCCGCCAGCAGCGCCGGGGCGATCTCTGCCGACGCGGCTTCGGGCAGGGCCAAAAAGATGACATCGCTCGCCTCTGCCAGCGCCGCCACATCGAGGGGCACCACATCGCCGTCCCACACGCGGGCCAGCGCGGGCAGCCGGCGCGTCGTGGTGGCGGCGGGCGACCCGGTGGCCTGCGCCAGCACAAACTGCGGATGGCGCGCGAGCAGCCGGATGAGCTCCTGGCCCGCATACCCGGTGGCGCCAGCGAGGCCGACTCTGACAGGAGGGGCGACAGTGGTCATGGGAAAGGAATAATATTCACCGCGCGTTCCCCCGTGTCAACAAAATCTCGTGTGACGGCACCGGAGACGTTTGTATACTGATTCAAGAGACTGCATAACCATGAAGCAACGCCGCCTTGCCGCCATCCGTGCTCTGGTCGAGCGTGATGCCATCCGCAGTCAGGAACAGCTCAGGCAGCGCCTCGCCACCCGGGGCTTCGACGTGACGCAGGCCACGCTCTCGCGCGACATCAAGGCCCTGGGCCTCGTCAAGCGCGCAGCCGATGGGGCCTACCAGACGGGCGGGCCCGACAATGCCCCGGCCTCCGCAGCGCTCGTCACACTCACCCGTGCGCTGGCCGAGTATCTGTCGTCGGCCGAGGCCGTTCAGCAGCTGGTGGTGCTGCGCACCGGGCCGGGGCAGGCCCCGCTGCTCGGGCTGGCGATCGATCGGGCGCGGCTGCCCGGTGTCGTCGGCACACTGGCCGGCGACGACACCATTCTCGTCATTGCGCGCGGTGCACGACAGGCACGCACCCTGGTGCAGCGCCTCAACCAGCTGGCCGATCCCCGGGAGTCGGCATGACCGGTCCGATCGTGCTGGCATGGTCCGGCGGTCGGGCGTCGGCCCGCGCCCTCGCCCACCTGCGGACACAGTCGGCACCGCTCATCGTCGCCGTGGCCTGCGGGTTCCGCGCCGACGATCCGCTTGAGGCATGGGCGGCACAGGCCCGCGCGGCCGGGGCCCACCAGTGCCATCTCATCGACGTGGCCGATGCGTATGCCCGGCAGGTCGCCTGGCCGCTGGCCATGCAGGGAATCGATCCCTGGCCCGTGCCCGTCACCCAGGCCGCACCGCTCATCGCCGAGGCGCTGGTGCGTGTGGCCCGACTGGAACATGCCGGCGTCATCGTACACGGGGCACGCGGCGCGGCCGCTCGCGCGCTCGCCGCCTCCGTGCATGCACTCGATGCGGCACTGACCGTTGTCACCCTGCCGCCCCAGGCCATGCCGGCCGAGGCGTGCGTGCTCGCATTCACCATCGAGGCCGCACACCCCACGGCACTCAACGGCGTACCCCTGTCGATGCGTGAACTGTTTGAAACACTCGAAGTCCTGGTCGGGCCCGACCAGGTGGTGCCCGTGCTCTCGGCGGCGTGGCGTCAGCATGATGCCACTGACCCGGGCGGCGGACGCAGCGGTACAGTCACACTCAAGGTCGAGGGGGCCGTCATCACGCCCGTGCCTCGACCTCTTTCTGCCTGAACGCCTCGTGAAGGACACGCGTTGTCGATGACACAACATCTCTGGTCTGGACGTTTTGATGCCGCCCCCGATCCGGCGGCGTTTGATTTCGGTCTGTCATTCCGGTTTGATCGCCGGCTCTTCGAAGACGATGTGACGGGCAGCCTGGCGTGGGCCGCGGCGCTGGCCGACGCCGGCATCCTGTCGGCAGACGATGCGGCCGCGATTACGGGCGGGCTGCACGACATTCTCGAGCAGGGGCGCCGCGATCCGGTGTGGGTCGATGGTCCCGACGAAGACGTCCACAGCTTCGTCGAGCGTCAGCTGGTGGCCCGCATCGGCGATGCCGGTCGGCGGCTGCACACCGGCCGTTCGCGCAACGAGCAGGTGTCCGTCGATTTTCGCCTGTACCTGCGTCGTCGAATTCCCGAGCTGCAGGCCCGCATTCGTGAAGTCATGGCTGCGCTGGTACAGCAGGCCGAGCAGGCGGGCGATGCGCTGATGCCGTCCTACACGCATCTGCGCCGGGCCATGCCCGTGCTGGTGTCGCACTACCTGCTCAGTCATGCCGCCGCCCTGCGCCGCGATCACGAGCGCCTCGAGCAGGCGCGCCACGAAGCCGATGCGTTGCCGCTCGGCTCGGGGGCGATTGCCGGCACCGGGTATCCGGTCGACACGGCACGGCTGGCCGAGCGTCTCGGGTTCAGCCGGATCGTGCCCAACAGCATGGACGCCTCCTCGGACCGCGACTTTGCCGCGACATTCCTCTACGCGGTCAGCCTCGCAATGGTGCACCTGTCGCGCATCGCCGAAGACGTGATTCTCTTCACGAGCGAGGAATTCGGATTCTTTGAACTCGCCGATGCCTCGGCGACCGGCAGCAGCATGATGCCGCAGAAAAAAAACCCCGATCCGCTCGAGCTGGTGCGGGGCAAGGCCGGCCGCGCCATTGGTCATCTGACGGGGCTGCTCGTCACGATGAAGGGCTTGCCGACCGGATACAACAAGGATCTGCAGGAAGACAAAGAGCCGGTCTTCGATGCGGAAGACACGCTCGCCGTATCGGCGGTGGCCACGGCCGCCGTGCTGCGCAGGCTCACGCTGCACCCGGCCCGCACCGGGCGTGCCGCCTCGGGTCTGCTGCTGGCGACCGACGTCGCCGACTATCTCGTGTCGCGCGGCATGCCGTTCCGCCATGCGCACGAAGTGGTCGGGGCCATGGTGCGGCAGCTGCTGATCGATGGCCGCGAGATCGAGGCACTCTCGATCGACGAGTGGCAGCAGTTCAGTGCGCTCTTTGCGGACGATGTGAAGGCGCGCGTCACGGCCGCCGCATCCGTGCGTGCACGTCGGACGCCGCAGTCGACGCATCCCGAGGCGGTAGCGGCGCACCTGGCCGCCCTGCAGCAGTGGCTGACAGCCTGCGCCTGAGACGGCGCGGGCCTGTTGCCCCCTGTGCAGGCCCTCTGTTACACTCGGCACGTCACCCGGGGCCCCGCTATGATGCGGTTCGGCCTGAGCGTTCCCCCCCTTCGCCGAGTGCTCACCACGGGTGGTGTGTTCTAGAGGAACTGAGTTCGGGAGTAACGGATGCAGTCACGCCAATACCGGGCGGGCGACGCACTGGACGATTACTGTCCACGCGAGCGCAGAGTGACCGAGCACGCAGTGGTGGCCCTCGTCGAGGGTACCGTTGAACGCACACGCTGCGTGGCCTGTGATGTCGAACACGAATACCGGCACGGCCGCGCACCCGCCGCACGGCGCACCAGGGCGGTGGCCACCGCCGCGCTCTACGATCGGGTCCTCGAGGCCATCGAGGTGCCCGCCGGGCGCGTGCCTGCCGCACCCTCGCGTCCCGCATCGCCGGTCGCCCAGCCCGCGGCCGATGTCGATGCACCTCCAGCGACGGCGGAATCACCAGCGCCCCCGGTCCCGTCGCCATCCCGGCCAACAGTCAGCACCCCGCGCCTCGCCAGCGCCGCTGCCGCACCGCCGGCCACCCCGGCGTCCGCGCCTGCACCGCAGGCCGCAGCCCCGACACCTCAGCCTCCCTCGACAGCCCCCGCAGAGACGACCGCGCCCGACGCCGAGGCCGACGATCGCCCCTTCCGGCGCACACTGCTGCGGGCTCAACTGCCCAGGCACGAAGGCCAGGTGGCCACGACGCGCGTCATGCCCGAGTTCACGATGCACCAGCCGCCGCCCCCGCGAGGCCAGCGCCACCGCCGCTTCGGCGGCCGCCCGGCGCCCGGCTTCGAGGGGCCGATGCGAAGCAGCCGCGACTACAGTCAGTCGCAGGGGCGCGGACCGGTGGCGCCACCCCAGGGCGCAGCCTCCTCGGGTGACGGGCACGGGCCCGCCGCCGGCCACAGCCGTCGTCGGCGCCGTCGACGGAAGAAGCCAGCCACGCAGGGCTGACGGCACACCGGGACACAGGAACGACACACACAGGCACGCTGCCCGAGGGGGCAGCTCAGGAGTGGCACGTGAACGAACGCATGTCAGGCAAGGTCGGATTGATTGTCGGAGTGGCCAACCACCGCTCGCTTTCATGGGCGATTGCCCAGGCCGTGGCGGCCGACGGGGCACGGGTGGTGCTGACGTATCAGTCGCGCTTCGAAGCCCATGTGCGCGAACTGGCAGCCACGCTGCCCGGCGACCCGATCGTGCTGCCCTGTGACGTGCAGAACGACGAGGACATCGCCGCCGTGTTTGCCCGCATCGGCGACGAGTGCGGTGGCCTTGATTTTCTCGTCCACGGCGTGGCGTATGCCGAGCGCGCCGACATCACGGGCGGCTTCCTGCAGACCTCGCGCGACGGATTCCGCACGGCCCTCGACATCAGCGTCTATTCGCTTATCGCGCTGGCCCGGGGCGCACAGCCCCTCATGGCCACACGCGGCGGCGGCAGCATCGTCACGCTGTCATTTCTCGGGGCCGATCGCGTGTTTCCAAACTACAACGTCATGGGTGTGGCGAAGGCCGCTCTCGAGTCGACGGTGCGCTACCTCGCCAGCGACCTCGGCCCGCAGCAGATTCGCGTCAACGCGATCTCGGCTGGCCCGGTGAAGACGCTGGCGGCTGCCGGCATCGGCGGGTTCTCGTCGATTCTCGGTGTGGTGCGCGAGAAGGCCCCGCTGCGCAGGGCCATCGAAGCGTCGGAAGTCGGCAGCACGGGCGCCTTCCTGCTGGGCGACGGGTCACGCGGCATCACCGGCGAAGTGCTGCTGGTGGACGCGGGTTACCACGTGCTGGGCATGTGATCGGGTCTGGTCGCCGAGGCGCATGCACCGCGCTCAGGCGTCGTACTGCTCGCGCAGGATCTGCCCGTCGGGCACGCCCAGCGCCAGCAGCGCCTCGCGCACATCGCGCACAAAGCCGGACGGCCCGCACAGCAGGCCAATGACCGCGACCGGTGCCGCGGGCAGTGCCTCGTGCAGCAGGGCGCGATCGATGCGGCCATGACGGCCGCGCCACTGCTGGTCACCACGTGAGACGGTGAGCAGCAGCCGCAATGCTCCTCGGGACGCCAGCGCCTGCAGTTCGTCGAGATACGCAAACTCATCAGCCGCGCGCCCCGAATACACCACGGTGATCGGCGGCGGCTCGGGCCGCGCCACCAGCTCGCGCAGCATGGGACGCAGCGGCGCGATGCCGGTGCCGCCGGCGGCAACCAGCACCGCCTGTCCCGGTGCGACCACCGGCGTCGTGAACCGCCCGAAGGGCCCCTCGACACGCACGCGCTGCCCGACATGGGGAAGGCTGGTGACGGGTGCGTCGTGTTCCGGGCCGATGTCAGCGGCCTCGTCTGCGCGCACCAGCAGATCGAGCATGCCGTCGCTCGCCGTGTCGGCCGGCGTCGAGGCGATCGAGTAGGGACGCGGCGGAACACTCTCGCCCACGGTGACCAGCACCGCCTGCCCGGCCCGGTAGGGGAACGGCTGGTCGCCCAACGCCAGCCTGATGCGGCGGGTGCGGGGCGTGGTGCGGAGCACCTCGCTGACGGAAAGGATGGGCACGATGGCAGCCGGTGAATCCACGTTACACGGTGTCGAACCGAGATGCTACCCTAGTGCCGATGCCGCACCGAGCGCCGGGTTCACCACAGAAGCAACGCAAGGGATTTCTCTCGGGGAAGCCCATTCGCTATTACCGTCCCACGGGCGCGCGCGCCATCCGGACGCTCATCGACGAGGGATTCCAGGCCTTCAACGCCGCCCGCCTCGGCGAAGCCTGCCGCATCTTCACCGACAAGATGCTGTCGAAGGATCACGACACCACCATCGGCCTCACCATCGCCGGGGCGCTGACGCCGGCCGGCCTCGGCGGCTGCATCATCTCGATGATGGATCGCGGGCTGGTCGACTTCATCATCAGCACAGGCGCGAACCTCTACCACGACCTCCATTACGCACTGAATTTCACGCTGCGCCGCGGCTCGCCCTTCGTCGACGACCGCGTGCTCTATGACGAAGGCGTCATCCGCATCTACGACGTGCTCTTCCCGGCACAGGTGCTGCTCGACACCGACCAGTTCATCCGCGAATTCCTCGTGCAGAGCGGACTCGACGGCCCCGTGTCGTCCGCCGACCTGCACTATGCCCTCGGGCGTCACCTGCTCAAGGTGCGGCCCGGATGCGACGAGTATTCGCTGGTGGCACGCGCCGCGAAGTGCGGCGTGCCCATTTACACCTCGTCGCCGGGCGACAGCTCGATCGGCATGAACATCGCCTATCACGAGCTGATGAACGGCGCGCGGCTGATGATCGATCCGAACCGCGACGTCAACGAAGTGTGCGCGCTGATCTATGCCGCCAATAAGAACGGCTGCGTCATTCTCGGTGGCGGCTCGCCCAAGAACTTCTACCTTCAGGGGCAGCCCACGCTGTGGGAGGTCTACAACATTCCCAAGGGCGGCAACGACTTCTTCATCCAGATGACGACCGATCAGGTGGTCTGGGGCGGCCTCTCGGGGGCCACGCCGGCCGAGGCCGTCAGCTGGGGCAAGGTCAATCCGGGCGTCCTGCCCGACACGGCCGTCGCCTACTGCGACTCGACTATCGCGTTCCCGCTCTTCTGCGAGTACGCCGTCGGGCACAAGAACGGGCGCCGCAAGCGCAAGGGCCTCGTGCATCGCCGCGCAGAGCTCGTGGCGTCGCTCGAGAAGGAAGCCCGCAAGCGCACGGCCAGGGCCGCGCGCGACCGCGCGCGCAAGGCCGCAAAGGCCTGAGCACGGCAGGAGGCGATGGGCACGCTCTGGTCCGAGCTGGGTCCGCTCGCCGAGCACGTCTCGGGCCGTCCCCGTGTCTACGCCGACGCCAACGTGCCGGCCGGGCTGCTGCGCCATATGCGGCACACGCTCGGCTGGGACGTGCTGGCCGTCATCGAACAGCCCGATCTGCGTCGCGCACCCGATCGCGAACACTTCCGCCTGGCGCGTCAGCTGCGCCGCACCCTCGTGACGCTCGACCACGATTATCTCGACGCCCTCCGCTTTCCCCCTGCGGAATCGACGGGCGTGCTGGTACTCGAGGCGCCCACGCCCGAGGCCTTCGAGCGCCTGCTGTCCGCAGCCGATGAAACCCTGTTTCACCGCGGGGCCGTGCCGCTGCCGCTCGAGCATCAGACACGCCTGCTGATCCCGGAGCCCGAGGCATGATCGCCATCGCGGCCGCGTCGATCGTGCTGCCGCACCGGCAGACCGGGGCCGCGACCCTCCTCATCGCCCACGGCCGCATCGTCGACATTCTGGAAGGGCAGCCCGCACCCTCGGGAGCGGAGGTGCACGGCCTGCACGAGTGCCTGCTGGTGCCGGGGTTCATCGACGTGCACGTGCACGGCATGCAGGGCAGCGACGTGCTGGATGATGCCGAGGCGGTGCGCCGCGTGGCGGCGACACTTCCGCAGTCGGGTGTCACGGCCTTCTGTCCCACGTCGATCGCCTGCGCCCCCGACGCCCTGCAGCAGCTGCTCGGTGCGGTCAGGCGTGCCCGCCGCTCGCCGCAGCCCGGGGCCGCACGCGTGCTGCCCGCGCACCTCGAGAGCAACTTCATCAACCCCGCATGGAACGGTGCACAGCCAGCCGCATGCCTTCGGCTGCCGCCCTCGCCACACGCCGTCGCCAGCAGCCCGGGCGACTATTCGGGTGACGACGTGCTGCGCGTCATCGAGGCGCACCACGATGCGGTGGCCATCGTGACCGTCGCGCCCGAACTGCCCGGCGGACTCGTCCTGATTCAGCGACTGCGGGATCTCGGCATCATCGTCTCGATCGGACATTCCGGAGCCACGTTCGCTGAGGCCTGCCGCGCCATCGACGCCGGTGTCACGCACGCGACGCACCTCTTCAATCGCATGACGCCGCTGACGCACCGTGATCCGGGTGTAGTGGGAGCGGTGCTGTCCTCACCGCAGGTTCGCGCCGAGATCATCGCGGACGGCCATCACGTGCATCCGGCGGTGATGCGCCTGGCCATTTCGGCGAAAGGCATCGCGGGCGTCATGGCCATCACCGACGGCACCGCAGGGTCGGGTCTGCCCGTTGGCACGCAGACCACCCTCGGCGGGCAGCGCGTGACCGTCACCGACCGATGGGCCGCACTGGACGATGGAACGCTGGCCGGCAGCGTGAGCACGATGGCGCAGGTCTGGAAGGTACTGACGGGGCCGGTGGGGCTCTCGCCGGTCGATGCGGCCCGTGCCTGTGCGACCACACCGGCGGAACAGCTGCGACTGACCGAGCAGGGACGTCTCGTGCCGGGTGCGCTGGCAGACATCGTGGCGATCGGGCCTGATGCGCGCGTCAGGCAGACGTGGATCGATGGCGTCGCCGCCCTGGCACCGTAGCTCGCGGCAGCGCTGAGCAGGTGGGCGTGATCAGGGCCGAGGCTGCGCCTCTCTCGCCCCTCTGATTCCGATCGGCAAGGCAGGCCCACGGCCTCGGGTGCAGACGCACTGAAATCATCCCGGCTCACGCATGCGCGACCTGCATGCGGATGCTGTGGACCCCGTCGTCCGGATGCGTCGTCAAGCACGGCCCTGTGGGCACGCGTGTCTGGACCCGCTCCTGCGAGATACCTGCGGCATCCGGTGCTGCATCGGGTGGGAAGAGGCAGACCACGCGTTGCGGGTCAGCCCTCAGCGCGGCGATGCGTGGGCGTAGGTCGTCGGGTCGGTGACGCCGGCATCGGCGAAGGCATCGCGCCGCTCGCGGCACTTGCTGCACAGGCCGCAGTGCGCGGCCGGCAGCACGTCCGGCGACGCCGTGGCGACCGGATTCATGCACGACAGCGTGCATGCGAAATCGACCCCCAGAGCGACGCCCAGGCGGATGACGTCACACTTCTGCCAGGTGAGAAACGGCGCCTCGATCAGGAGCGCATGGTCGAGGCCCAGTGACAGGGCTGTCGCCATCGCCAAGAAGAACGCGGGACGCGCATCGGGAAACGGATTGCCGGCCAGCGGCCCCAGCACGATGCGTGTCGCGCGCTGACGCGCGGCGACGACTGCCGCCTTTCCGAGCAACAGCACATTGCGTCCGATGAGATACACGTCGTCATCGGGCGTGTCGTAGGCGGGCGGGTGCCCGGTCAGCGCCCAGTGCGCCGGAGGATAGACGTCGGCAACCGGCACGTCGACCACGTGCAACGGCAGCACCGAGGGCGACGGCCAGTGTGTCAGCAGCCGCCCAAGCATCTCGCGTTCGAGGGCTTCCCAGGCCAGGCCCGAGGCCACGTAGAGCGGCAGCACGGGCGCCTGTGCCGCTTCGTGCGCGAGCAGCACCGCACTGTCGAGTCCGCCCGACAACAGCACCACAGTGGCTGGGGACGCGTCGGTGGTCTTGCGTGATTCAAGGGGCCGGGCAGCAGGCGCTGGCATCAGGGGCGGTGTCCTGTCACACTACCGTACACCCTCCCAATGATTGCGTTTGATCTCGACGGCACACTCATCAACTCATCCCGTGATCTGGCCGAATCGGCCTCAGACCTGGTGCAGTCGTACGGCGCGGCACCCCTGAGCGAGCCCGAGGTGCAGGCCATGGTCGGCGACGGCGCCTCGGTCCTGGTGGCGCGCGCGCTGGCCAGCCGACAGCTGCCCGTCGACACCCCGGGCGCGCTGGCCCGCTTCCTCGACATCTACGACGGGCGCCTGCTGAACAACACCGTGCCGTATGACGGCGTGGCCGAGGTGCTGGCGCTGCTGCTCGAGACCGGTCCGCTCGCCGTGCTGACCAACAAGCCCCTGGCCCCGGCGCTGCGCATCCTCGAGCATCTCGGATTGCGCGGATTTTTTGTCGACGTCATTGGCGGCGACAGCCGCTTCGGGCGCAAGCCGCATCCTGCGGGACTGCAGTCACTGATGCGCGCCGGTGACGTCACCGTGATGGTGGGCGACTCTCCGGTCGATGCCCAGGCGGCCGAGGCGGCCGGGTGCGGGTTCGTGCGGGCGGGCTACGGGCCGGGTGCGGCCAAGTTCAGCACACCGCGACCGGCGTCGATGCGCGTGGCACATCACGCGCGCGAGCTGGCCTGGCTGGCCGACACGCGCACCTTCGACGCGGCACGCGTGCCGATCGTCAATCGCTGACCATCGGGCCCCGACAGCGACACCGCATCGGCAGCCTCATCGCGCGCCACCACTTCGAGTTCGTGGCCGGGCATCAGCCCGTGCTGCTGCACGAACCGCAGAAAGCCGGCTTCCTGATCGGTAATGCGCGTGACAGTCACCATCGTGCCCGTGTCGCACGTGAGCAGCGTGGACGACTCGTGCACCGGAAACTCGCCGGCGGCGTTGGGAATGGGGTCGCCGTGCGGGTCCACTTGCGGAAAGCCCAGCATCTCGTCGATGCGGGCGATGAGCCGGTCTGACACGACGTGCTCGAGGTGCTCGGCCTCGTCATGCACTTCATCCCACCCCAGGCCCATCACGCGCACGAGAAACAGTTCAATCAGCCGATGCCGCCGCAGCACGAGAGCCGCCAGGGTCATCCCGGCGGCGCTCAGCCGCACGCCGTTATAGGGCTCATAGTCGACCAGACCCGACTCAGCGAGCGCCTTGACCATCGTCGTGGCCGTGCCGGGGACGACGCCGAGCGCTGTGGCCAGGTGGCCCATCGGCAGCCGATCGCCGTCGGGGCGCTGCGAGGTGCCGAGGTAGATGGCCTTGAGATAGTTCTCGACGGTGCTGGAGGGAAGCATGCCCCGCCTCAGAGGGTAGCAGAAGTTTTGATCGAAAAACGTTGACTTTTTGTTTGCGGCAGCATTAGATTTTGGTTAGTCAAAATATTCATGTCGACCAGCCTGCTCATCCTCGTGCTCGTCGCCCTGACCGTCGCAGGGGCCCTCAGCATCGGGGCCCGGGCTCGGGGATTGTGGCGGCATGCACGTGAGCTGAGGCATCGCGAGCAGCTCGAAAATGCCCTCAAGCAGCTGCTGGCCGGCGCGGCCGATCGACAGACGGTGTCGTTGGGCCAGCTCTCTGGGGCACTGCAGCAGTCGGAAGCCGTCACACGGCAGACCGTCGACCACCTCTGTCGCGAACGCCTGGCCACGGCCGGTGCCGACGGCGTCCGCCTGACCGACGCCGGTGTGCGGCTGGCCCTGCAGGTGGTGCGCGCCCATCGGCTCTGGGAGCGGTACTTTGCCGACGAGGCCGACATGCCGCTGGCCCGCATTCACGACGCAGCCGAACGCGCCGAACACCGCCTGACCCCCGAGGCACTCGAACAGCTCTCGGCCGCCCTCGGTCATCCGGAAGTCGACCCGCACGGGTCGCCCATTCCCACCAGCACAGGGACGCTCGTCGCGGCGGACTCCGCCGCCGCGCCTGCCCTCGATCGTGCACCCGTCATTCCAGACGATGCCCTGCCGCTATCGGAATGGCCAGCGGGACGGCGTGCAGCCATTGTGGCGCTCGACAGTGCCTGCCGCGGATTTCTGAGGCGTCGGCTGCTCGACCTCGGGTTCACCCCGGGCACGACCATTGCTCCCGACCTCGCGCCCTTTGCCGGTGACCCCCGCGCCTACCGGCTGCGCGGCACCACCATCGCACTCAGGCGCGATCAGGCGCGCCGCGTGCTCGTGCGTCCTGTCTGAGCCGAGGCTGATTCATGCAGACACCCTCTTCTGCCTGCGAGACCTGTCCGGTCCACACGGAAATGGCCCGCCTCGGTGCGGTCACCACCGGCGTTGATGCCGTCGTCGCGCTCGCCGGCAATCCGAACACCGGAAAGTCGACGCTGTTCAACGCCGTGACCGGCCTGCGGCAGCACACAGGCAACTGGCCCGGCAAGACCGTGACCCGCGCCGAAGGCGCGTTCCAATTCGGCACCCGCCGCTACAAACTCGTCGATCTGCCAGGCACCTACTCGCTGCTCTCGGCGTCGCAGGATGAGGAAGTGGCCCGCAACTTCCTGCTGTTCGGGCGCCCCGACTGCACGGTCGTCGTGATGGATGCCAGCGCCATCGAACGCAATCTGTATCTCGCGCTGCAGGTGCTGGAAATCACCGACCGCGTGGTGGTGGCCGTCAACCTGATTGACGAGGCGACCCGCCGCGGCATCGAGGTGGACGTGCGCAGCCTCGCGCGCGATCTCGGCGTTCCGGTCGTGCCCATCGTGGCCCGCACCGGCGAGAACCTGATGGCCCTGCTGACCGCCGTCGCCGGCGTGGCCTCGGGCGAGACACGCACCACGCCGCTGCGCACCGCGGGCACCGCCGAGTTTGAACGCGCCGTGCAGGAGCTGCTGCCGATGATCGAGGCCGTGGCCCCGGGGCTGCCGAACGCACGGTGGGTGGCGATTCGCCTGCTCGACGGTGATGCGGCCGTCGAAGCAGCACTCACCTCCGGCGAACTCGCCGCCATCGTCGCGCGCCAGCTGCAGCCCGACCGGCGCTTCAGTGATCGCCTCGCGCTGCAGGGGGCGCAGTGAGCGAATCCGCGTCCGCCCCCGCCCCGGTCTCTCCGCAGCAGGTGCTGGCCGAGGCGGCGCGTCTGCGCCGCACGCTGGCCGGCGGTTTCCGCGAAGAGGTGGTGTCGTCGATTTACACGGAAGTCGAACGCGTGTCACGACGTGCGGTGCGAACCACCGGGACGTCCGGCACTGATCTCGACCAGCGCATCGATCACGTCGTCACGTCGCGGTGGCTCGGCCTGCCGCTCATGGTGCTGCTGCTGGCCATCGTGTTCTGGCTGACGATCACCGGCGCCAATGTGCCCTCGGCCATGCTCGCCGAAGCGCTGTTTGCCGTGGAAGACTGGGCGGCCGCGTTCTCGACGTCGCTCGGCGCACCCGCGTGGCTGGTGGGGTTTGTGTGGCACGGCGTGTTCCGCGGACTGGCATGGGTGGTCAGCGTGATGCTGCCGCCGATGGCCATCTTCTTTCCGCTCTTCACGCTGCTCGAAGACCTGGGCTATCTGCCGCGGGTCGCCTTCAACCTCGATTTTCTTTTCCGCCGCGCTGGCGCCCACGGCAAGCAGGCCCTCAGCATGGCGATGGGGTTCGGCTGCAACGCCGCCGGTGTCATCGCGACACGCATCATCGACTCGCCGCGCGAGCGGCTGGTGGCGATTCTCACCAACAATTTCGTCCCGTGCAACGGCCGCTTTCCGACCCTGATTCTGCTGGCCACGGTGTTTGTCGCCGCGGCGTTCCCGCCGGCGGTGGCCTCGCTCGTCGCGGCCGGGTCGGTGGTGGCCATCGTTCTGCTCGGTGTGGCGTTCACCCTGGCAGTGTCGTGGCTGTTGTCACGCACCGTGCTGAAGGGCGAGGCCTCGGCGTTCACGCTGGAACTTCCGCCCTACCGCAGACCGGGTGTGCTGCGCATCCTTTACACGTCGCTCATCGACCGCACGATCTTTGTGCTGTGGCGTGCGATTCAGACGGCGGCACCCGCGGGCGCGGTGATCTGGGTGCTGGCGAACGTGCACGTCGGCGGCCAGAGCCTGGCGCAGATCGTCGCAGCCGGCCTGCAGCCGCTCGGCTGGCTCATGGGGCTCGATGGCGTGATTCTGCTGGCCTACATCATTGCCATTCCCGCCAACGAGATTGTCGTGCCCACGATGATGATGGTCTACATGGCGGAAGGCATGATGACCGACGTCCCGTCGGTCGAGACGCTGCGCGCGCTGCTGGTCGATCAGCATGGATGGACACTGCTGACCGCGGTGAACCTGATGCTGTTTTCGCTGCTGCACAACCCGTGCGCCACCACGGTGATGACGATTTACCGCGAAACGCTTAGCGCGAAGTGGGCCGCCGTCGGTGCCCTGCTGCCGCTGGGGCTGGCTGTCGTCGTGACGATGGTCACGGCGGCAGTCGCGCGGCTGGTGTGGGGCGTGTAATCGCGGACCGGCACCGGCCTCAGGACCTGTGCCGGACATCGGGCGTGCGTGTTACCCGAGCCAGGGTTTGACCATCTCGAGCAGCATGTCGAGCACGTCGTCTTCGGTGAGCGCGGCGGCGCCCGGGGTGCCCGGCTTCACGGGACGCTCGACGTGGGTCATGCGGCTGCCGCGGCCGTAGGTGACCGTCACCATCGGCTGCGGAGGCGTGGCGGTGGCATCGAAGGCCAGCGAAATGCCCTCTTCGCGACGGCGATCGGGCACCAGCCGCACCTCGCCGGACGGAGTCATCACTTCCCACCAGAGCCCTTCCGACTTGAGCACAATCGCCAGCGAGCGGAAGGCCGGCACCGCGCGCTGTTCGAGGAACTCGTCGTAGGCCCGCTGGGCATCGTGCACGAGCGCCCGGTGGTCGGCGGCCTCGCGGCGCGCCTGCTCAATGGCTTTCTGGACCCGTTTGCGAAGCTGGGCGACGTCGGTCACAGCCTGATCACTCCCGACGCGGACAACTGTTCGATCATCGGCTGATCGTAGCCCAGTTCGGTCAGCACGTCGCGGGTGTGCTGCCCGAGCAGCGGCGGGGGCGTGCGCACCGACGGAGGCGTGGCCGACAGTTTGAGGGGCGAGCCCATGACGCGCGTGGGGCCCACGGTGGGATGATCGACAGGGGCCACCATGTCGCGGGCCGCGAGCTGCGGGTCTGACAGCACCTCGTGCAGGTCGCGGACGGCACCGCACGGCACACCGGCGGCGTGGAAGCGCGTGGTCCACTCGGCGCGTGTGCGGGCCTGCAGGGCCTCGACCAGCAGCGGACGAAGCTCGTGGTAGTGCGTCAGTCGATCGCGGTTGGTCAGAAAGCGCGGGTCGTCGGCCAGACCGGGTCGGTCGATGGCGGGACAGAAGCGGCGCCAGATGCCGTCATTCCCCACGGCCACCACGAGGTCGCCGTCGCGCGTCGGCAGCGTCTCATACGGGGCAATCGTCGGGTGCCGGTTGCCCAGCCGACCCGGCGCCTGGCCCGTGGTGAAGTAGTTGCCGGCCTGATAGGTGAGCAGGGCCGCCGTGGTATCGAGCATGCCGATGTCGACGCGCTGCCCCTCGCCCGACTGCGTGCGGTGGTACAGCGCCGCCGTGATGGCCTGCGCCGCGAACATGCCGGCGACGATGTCCGAGATCGCCACGCCCATGCGGAGCGCGGGCCCGTCGGCCTCCCCGGTGAAGCTCATCAGTCCGCCCTCGGCCTGAATCACGGCGTCGTAGCCGGCCTCGCTGCGTCGCGGGCCGGTCTGTCCATAGCCCGAGATCGACGCGTAGATGAGGCGCGGATGACGGGCACGCACGGCATCGGCACCGAAGCCGGCGCGGTCGAGTGTGCCGGGCTTGAAGTTTTCCACCAGCACATCGGCCTGGGCGATGAGGCGCTCGAGCACGGCGGCGCCCTCGGGCGACTTGAAGTCGAGCGCGACGCTTTCCTTGTTGCGGTTGATGCTGAGAAAGTACGCGCTTTCCCGACCGACGAAGGGCGGACCCCACGCGCGGGTGTCATCGCCCGTGCGGGGATGTTCCACCTTGATGACGCGTGCGCCGAGGTCAGCCAGCATCATCGTGCAGTAGGGACCCGACAGCACGCGTGTCAGGTCGATGACGGTCAGGCCATGCAGCGGGCCGGTCATGAATGCTCCTCTGGAATCGGGGATCGGGCGATGCAGGCCAGATCGGAGATGACCGCATATGCGGTATGCGTCAGTGTGCCGCCCCGCTGGACGATGCCGAGTTCACCGAGCGGATCGAGCGACAGATACAGGGCATTGTCGGTGTCGTCCACGCCGGCGAGCGGGTCGTGCGCGGGCAGGGCCTGCGGAGCGACCGAGGCGCGAATGCCGTCGGAAGTGCGTGCGGCCGAGGCCACCAGGCGCAGGCGGTCGCCGCTGGCCTCGACCTTCCGCACGGCGTCTGCGGTGAGGTGGCCGATGCCGGTGCGTGCCACCTCGTGTGGTGAGAGCTGGCCCTGCATCAGCACGTTGACGAGCGCGGCGGTCTTGGCGGCGGCGTCCCAGCCGTCGATGTCGAGTGACGGATCGGCCTCGGCGATGCCGCGGGCCTGCATGTCGGCGACGGCCTGGTCGAACGAGTGCCCGCCGGCCAGAGCCGACAGCACGAAGTTGGTCGTGGTGTTGATCACGCCGCGGAAGCCATCGACGCGCACACCCGGCAGGGTGTCGCGCACCAGAGTGAACACGGGAATGCCGTCCATCACCGCGCCTTCGTGCAGGAACCAGCGTCGCGCCTGCCGCGCCTGTGCCGCGAGCGTCTGTGCGGCAAACGCAGCCGGTCCCTTGTTCACCGTGACGGCGTGCAGGCCGTGTGCGAGGGCGGTGGCGATGTGGGTGCAGGCCGGCTCGCCGCGTGTGATGTCGAGCACGGTCGATTCGATGCAGACCACGTGCCCGCGGGCAGCATCGGCCGCGCAGCGCTGCGCCACCTCGGCGATGAGGCCGGTGCCTGTGGCCTCGTCAGGGGGCGGCCCGGCGTGCAGATGAGACAGGCGATCGCCGCGGGTGACCTGCTGGAGGGCGTGGGCGGTGTCGAGTCCGCGGGCGTCGATCGCCAGACCGTGGCGACGTGTGGCGATCGCGATGACATCGGCGGTGAAGGGAAGCGTATCGGCCATCTCGTCGAGCAGGGACACGAGGCGCCGACCGACGTGGCCGAAGCCCACGAGGGCCAGTCGCAGATGCGGTCGGCCCGATGGTGCAGCGGCATGCATGCGCGGCAGTATACTTTCGACATGTCGCGCCTGCCGATGATCGCGCTGTGCTCGGTGCTGCTGCTGCGTCCTGATGCCGTCACGGCGCAGGCCTTGTCATCCGCACCTGTGGTGGTGATGCAGGGCACCGGTGTGGTGCGGCGCGCACCCGATCAGGCGCTGGTGCGCATCGCCGCCGAACAGCGTGCGCCGGCCCCGAGGGCTGCGCAGGAGGGCACGGCCGCGGCGATGACCGCCGTCATGGCGCAACTGACGGCCGCCGGCATTCCGCGCGATGCGGTGCGGACCGTGGCGGTGACGGTGCAGCAGGAGTTCGACTATCAGAACGGCCGGCAGGTGCCGCGGGGCTTTGTGTCGCGCAACGCGATCGAAGTGCGCGTTGACGACCTCGCACGGCTGCCGCAGGTGCTCGACGCCTCGGTGGCTGCGGGTGCCACGGCGGTGGAAGGGCTCGAGTGGACAATCCGGAACCGTGCGGCGGCCGAGCGTGAGGCGGTGACGCTGGCCGTGGCCGATGCCGTGGCCCGAGCCGACGCCGCCGCAGCCGGTGCACGGCGCAGCATCGACGCCGTGGTGCGCATCGAGGAATCGGGCGCGGTCATGGCGGTGCGCAGCGAGCCGATGGCGCTGCGGGCGCGTTCCGCACAGGACGCCGTCACGGCGACGCCGGTCTCGGTGGGCGAGATCGAGGTCCGCGCTTCAGTGACCGTGACCGCCACGCTCAAGTGATGGCGCTCCCCGATGCCGGCGCACTGCCGCCACTGACCCCGGACGAAGTGCGGCGCTACAGTCGCCACCTCATCCTTCCGGAAGTGGGCGTCGAGGGACAGCGGCGCCTCAAACAGGCGCGGGTACTCTGCGTGGGCGCGGGTGGCCTGGGATCGCCGGCGGCGATGTATCTGGCGGCCGCGGGTGTGGGCACGCTGGGCCTCGTTGATTTCGATGTCGTCGACCTCAGCAACCTGCAGCGCCAGTTGCTGCACGGCACGGGTGACGTCGGCCGTTCCAAACTCGCATCGGCCATCGATCGGCTGCACGCGATCAACCCGCATCTGCACGTCGAACCGCACCACACGGCGCTGACCTCGGCCAACGCACTCGACCTCATGCACGGCTATCACGTCATTCTCGACGGCACCGACAACTTTCCGACGCGCTATCTCGTGAACGACGCGTGCGTGCTGCTGCGCAAGCCCAACGCCTTCGGCAGCATCTTTCGGTTCGAAGGGCAGGCCTCGGTATTCGGGGTTGAGGGTGGGCCCTGCTACCGGTGCCTCTACCCCGAGCCCCCGCCGCCCGGGCTGGTGCCCAGTTGCGCCGAGGCCGGGGTGCTGGGCGTGCTGCCGGGCATCATCGGCACCATCCAGGCCACCGAGACCATCAAGCTGCTGCTGGGCATCGGACAGCCGCTCATCGGGCGCTTCCTCGTCTTCGAGGCGCTGCGGATGCGGTTCCGGGAACTCACCCTCAGACGCGACCCCGAGTGCCCGGTCTGCGGCGACCATCCGACGGTGACGGCCCTCATCGACTATGAGCAGTTTTGCGGGGTGTCGCCTGCGGCGCTCGCCCCAGGCCCCGCCACGGCGTCGCCCGGGGCGCCTGTGCCGGCGCCTGACATCACTCCGAAGGCCCTGCACGACTGGATGGCGGCCGGCACCCCGCTCGTCGTCGTCGATGTGCGCGAGCCGCAGGAGTGGGACATCTGCCACCTGCCGGGGGCGGTGCTCATTCCGCTCGGCGAGCTGCCCCAGCGCATCGGCGAGCTCAACCCGGCCGTGCCCGTCGTGTGCCAGTGCCGCTCGGGCATTCGCAGCGCCAGGGCCGCGCAGTTTCTGCGTCTGCAGGGGTTTCAGGATGTGCGGAATCTGACGGGCGGCATTCTGGCCTGGGCCGACGAGGTCGACCCGACCGTGCCCAAGTATTGACTCCGCCCGCTATTCCCGCTGGCCTCCGGGGCCGACAGCCCCGATTCACACTGGTGAATCCCGCACCCTGAGAGCCGCCGCGAATGCCCCCGGCGGGGAAATCGGACTTGTCTGGTCCGATTCCTGAATCTAAACTAGGACATTGGGAGTCGTATTTAGCGCGTCATGCTGAGGCTGTCGAAGAAATCAGACTACGCCCTGATGTCAATGAAGCATCTGGCCACCCGTCCGGGCGACGCCGGCGCGGCCAGCGCGCGCGAAATCGCCGAGGCCTACAGCATTCCGCTCGACCTACTGGCCAAAGTGCTGCAGCAGCTGGTGCGGCAGCACCTGCTGGTCTCGGTGCAGGGCACCCGCGGCGGCTATCGCCTCGCCCGCACCCCCGACGCCATCACCGTCGCCGACATCGTGCAGGCCATGGACGGCCCCTTCAGCGTGACCGCCTGCTCGCCAGACGACCATGCGTGCGACCAGTACAGCACCTGCAGCATTCGCGATCCGCTGTGGAAGATCCGCAACCGCATCTTCCAGACGCTCAACGATGTGACCCTGGCGGAAATGGCCGGCGATGCCGTGCCCGAGCCCGGCATGTCACGGCTGACCTTTGTGGGGTCGCGTCCGTCATGAGCATCTATCTCGACCATCACGCGACGACGCCGGTCGATCCCCGGGTCGTTGAGGCGATGCTGCCGTGCTTCACCGAGACCTTCGGGAACGCCACCAGTCGCCTCCATCGTCACGGATGGGAGGCGCAGCGGCTGGTCGAGGCGGCGCGCCGCGATGTGGCGGCCCTCGCGGGTGTGCCGGCCCGCGCCCTGATTTTCACGAGCGGGGCGACTGAGGCAAATTTTCTGGCTATCGACGGGGTGACCGAGGCTGCGCCCGACACCCGCCGCACGATGGTCACCGTCGCCACCGAGCATGCGTCGGTCCTCGAGGCCTGCCGCCGGGCAGAGGCCCGCGGGCTGCGCACGGTGATGCTGCCGGTCGATGCCGAGGGGCGGCTGTCGCTCGACACGCTGCGCCGCGCCGTCGGACCCGACACGCTGCTCGTCAGCGTGATGCTGGCGCAGAATGAAGTGGGTGTGGTTCAGCCGCTCGCCGAGATCGCACGCGTGGCGCACGACGCCGGCGCACTCGTGCACACCGATGCCGTGCAGGCCCTCGGAAAGATGCCGGTCGACCTCGCGGCGCTCGATGTTGACCTGGCGTCGTTCAGCGCCCACAAGGTGTATGGCCCGAAGGGCGTCGGCGCACTCTACGTGCGGCCCGGCATCGAACGCCGCCTGTCACCGCCGATGCGCGGCGGCGGTCAGGAGGGCGGGCTGCGCGGTGGCACCCTCAACGTTCCCGGCATTGTCGGTTTCGGGGCGGCCTGCCGCATCGCGCGTGCGGAACTCGAGGCCGAAGCGCCGCGGCTGGCGGCGCTGCGCGATCGGCTGTGGCATGCGCTCGAGGCGCAGGTACCGGGCGTGCGGTGCAACGGCGCGGCCGCGCCCCGGCTGCCGGGCAACCTGCACGTGACGTTTTCCGAGACCGACGGCGAGGCACTGATGCAGGCGCTGTCGGACATTTCTGTCTCCTCGGGTTCGGCGTGCCAGACGGCGACGCCCTCGCATGTGCTGCTGGCGATGGGGCTGTCGCCCGCGCAGGCGCAGGCCTCGCTGCGCTTCGGCCTCGGCCGGGGCACGACGACCGACGACATTGACCGTGCCGCTGCGCACGTGGCTGCCGTGGTGGCGCAGGTGCGCCGTGCGGCGAGGGTGGCGTAAATGACTGCCGAACCGACTGTGACCAACCCGCGTGTCGACATGACGGACAGTGCCGCGCGCGTCATCGCGCGCCAGCTGGCGCGCCAGCAGCTGACGGGGGGCGGCCTCCGCATCGCAATCAAGGCCGGCGGCTGCTCGGGCTTTGCCTACACGTTCGCCTTCGAGGCAGCGCCGCGCGACACCGACCACGTATTCACCGGTTCCGACGGCGCCCAGGTCTTCGTCGATCCGCGCAGCCTGCGCCTGCTCGACGGCACGGTCCTCGACTTCGACGAACAGAACCTGATGGCCACCTCCTTCACCCTGCGCAACCCGCACGCCACCAGCACCTGCGGGTGCGGGTCATCCTTTTCCGCGTAATCCGACTTATGTCCACTTCCACTGACGTCATCGAACAGCTTGCCACCACCGACTACAAGTACGGCTTTGTCACCGACATCGAGCAGGACATCGCGCCGAAGGGGCTCAACGAGGACATCGTCCGTCTGATCTCCTCGAAGAAGCACGAGCCCGAATGGCTGCTCGAGTGGCGCCTGCGGGCGTTCCGCACGTGGCTGCGGATGGGAGAGCCGGCGTGGCAGAACGTCCAGTACGACCGGGTCGACTATCAGGCCATTTCGTACTATGCCGCGCCCAAGGAGAAGAAGAAGCTGAACAGCATGGACGAGGTCGATCCGGAAATCAGGGCGACGTTCGACAAGCTGGGCATTCCGCTCATCGAGCAGCAGATGCTGGCGGGCGTGGCGGTCGATGCCGTGTTCGACTCGGTGTCGGTGGCCACCACCTTCCGCAGCAAGCTGGCCGAGCTCGGCATCATCTTCTGCTCGTTCTCGGAAGCCGTGAAGGATCACCCCGAGCTGGTGCGGCAGTATCTCGGGTCGGTGGTGCCGCACACCGACAATTTCTTCGCCGCGCTCAACTCGGCGGTCTTCAGCGACGGCAGCTTTGTGTTCGTGCCGAAGGGCGTGACGTGCCCGATGGAACTGTCGACCTACTTCCGCATCAACGCGAAAGAGACGGGCCAGTTCGAGCGCACGCTCATCATCTGCGAGGACGGCGCCTCGGTCAGCTATCTGGAAGGATGCACCGCGCCCAAGCGTGACGAGAACCAGCTGCATGCCGCGGTGGTCGAGCTGGTGGCGCTCGACCGGGCGACCATCAAGTACTCGACGGTGCAGAACTGGTACCCCGGCGACAAGCACGGCGTCGGCGGCATCTACAACTTTGTGACCAAGCGCGGCCACTGCCGCGGCGTGGCGAGCAAGATCACCTGGACGCAGGTCGAGACCGGATCAGCCGTCACGTGGAAATACCCGAGCTGCATCCTGCAGGGCGACGACTCGGTCGGCGAGTTCTACTCGGTGGCCGTGACCAACAACCGCCAGCAGGCCGACACCGGCACGAAGATGATTCACCTGGGCCGCAACACGCGCAGCACCATCGTGTCCAAGGGCATTTCGGCCGGTCAGGGTCAGAACACCTATCGCGGTGCCGTCAAGATCGGCAAGCACGCGACCAATGCGCGCAACTATTCGCAGTGCGATTCGCTGCTCATCGGCGACCGCTGCGGTGCGCATACGTTCCCCTACCTCGAGATCAAGAACACGTCGGCGCAGGTCGAGCACGAGGCCTCGACGTCGAAGATCGGCGAGGACCAGATTTTCTACTGCGAGCAGCGGGGCATCTCGAAGGAAGACGCCATCAACATGATCGTCTCGGGCTTCTGCAAGGAAGTGTTCCGCGAGCTCCCCATGGAATTTGCCGTTGAGGCCCAGAAGCTGCTGGGCATTTCGCTCGAGGGCTCTGTCGGTTAACCGCGTCGCCGCATTCTTCAGGAATCATCACGTCATGTCGCTACTGAGCATCCACGACCTCCACGTCACCGTGGAAGGCAAGCACATCCTCAAGGGGGTATCCCTCCACATCCAGCCGGGGGAAGTGCACGCCATCATGGGCCCCAACGGATCGGGCAAGAGCACGCTGGCACGTGCCCTGTCGGGCCATCCCGGGTATGAGGTCACCAGCGGCCGCGTGCTGTTCAACGGCGAAGACCTGCTCGACATGGCCCCGGACGAGCGCGCGCGCAAGGGCGTGTTCATGGCGTTCCAGTATCCCATCGAGATTCCCGGCGTCAACAACGCCTACTTCCTGAAGGCCGCTCTCAACGCCGTCCGCAAGGAGCGCGGCCTCGACGATCTCGACGCCATCGACTTCATGACGCTGGTCAAGGAGAAGGCCCGGCTGCTTGAGATGGATGACTCGATGCTGCAGCGGTCGGTCAACGAAGGCTTCTCGGGCGGTGAGAAGAAGCGCAACGAGATCTTCCACATGGCCGTGCTCGAGCCCACGCTGGGCATCCTCGACGAAACCGACTCGGGCCTCGACATCGATGCGCTGCGCATTGTCTCGCACGGGGTCAACACCCTGCGCCGCGAAGACCGGTCGTTCATCGTGGTGACCCACTACCAGCGGCTGCTCAACTACATCGTTCCCGACTTTGTGCACGTGCTGAGCGAGGGGCGCGTGGTGCGATCCGGTGGACGCGAGCTGGCGCTCGAACTGGAAGCGAAGGGCTATGGCTGGATCGAGGCGGCGGAGGCACGCGCGTGAGCACCGCCACTCTCGACGAACGACAGGCGCCGTACCTGGCCGAGCTCGATCGCTTTGTGCGTGGACGTGGCGATGCCGCGCCCGCGCGCGTCCGCACCCTGCGCGAGCAGGGGCTCGCCCGCTTCCAGTCGATGGGCTTTCCGTCGACGCGCGACGAGGCCTGGCGCTTCACCAATGTGCAGGCGCTGACCTCGACGCCGTTCCGCCTCGGCGACGGCGTGCCCACCAATCCGCTGCCGCTCGTGCAGCGCGTCGCGCTTCCGGGCGCGGTGCGCCTGGTGCTGCTCAACGGACGGTTTGCGCCCGAGCTGTCCGACCTTTCGGCGGTGCCGACCGGTCTCAAAATCGGCAGCCTGGCCACGGCGCTGGCACAGGGCGCCCCCGAGTGCAGCCACCTCGGCGAGGCGTCGATGGACGGGCATCCGTTCGCGGCCCTCAACACCGCCTTCCTCGAGGACGGTGCGCTCATCGCCCTCCGCAAGGGTGCGGTGATCGACACGCCGGTTCACATCGTGGTCATCACCGGCGGCACCGGCAAGACGATGGTGCATCCCCGCGTGCTGCTGGTGGCCGGCGAGGCCAGCCAGGCGACGGTGGGCGTTACGCTGCTGACCGCGGCCGGCGAGGCGCACTACACCAACCTCGTCACCGAAGCCGTCATCGGCGAACAGGCGCACGTCGAGTGCGTCTTCGATCAGCGCGGCACCGAAGGGGCCTTCCTGACCTCGAACCTGCACGTCAGTGTGGCGCGCCAGGGCACGTTCCGCCTGCGCACCGTCACCCTGGGCGGACGCATCGTGCGCAACGACGCGTCGGCGGTGCTGGCCGGCGAGGGCGCGCATGTCGACTTCGACGGGGTCTATCTCGTCGACGGCAGCGGTCTGGTCGACAACCACACCACCATCGATCACGCCACGCCGCACTGCACGAGCCACGAGCTCTACAAGGGCATTCTCGACGGCAAGGCCCGCGCGGTATTCAACGGCCGCATCATCGTGCGGCTCGACGCACAGAAGACCGACGCCAAGCAGACGAACCGCGCGCTGTTGCTCTCGAACGATGCCACCATCAACTCGAATCCGCAGCTCGAGATCTTCGCCGACGATGTGAAGTGCACGCACGGGGCGGCGGTGGGCCAGCTCGATGACGAGGCGCTGTTCTATCTGCGGGCACGCGGCCTTACCGAGCAGGCGGCGCGCGACCTGCTGATTCACGCCTACGCGGGCGAGGTGCTCGGGCGCATCAGCGTGCCGGGGCTGCGCCAGCAGCTCGAACGCGAACTGTTCCGCCAGCTCGAGCGCGACCTTGCGGAACACACCCAGGCCGGAGCGGTACCCGCCGCCGGTGCGACGGTCGATCAGGAATGACCCCATCCACGCCGTTCGATGTCGGGGCGCTTCGGGCGCAGTTTCCCATCCTGGGCACGTCGGTGCACGGCAAGCCGCTCGTGTACCTCGACAACGCGGCGACCACGCAGAAGCCCCGCGTGGTCATCGACGCGCTGGTCGACTATTTCGCGACGAGCAACGCCAACGTGCATCGGGGTGTGCACTACCTGAGCGGGCGCGCCAGCGACCAGTTTGATCAGGCGCGCGCGACGATCGCCAGGTTTCTGGGAGCAGCATCGCCCTCGGAAATCATCTTCACGCGCAACGCCACCGAGAGCATCAACCTCGTGGCGCAGGCCTGGGGACGGGCCACAGTGTCGGCCGGTGACGAGATTGTCATCTCGGCCATCGAGCATCACTCGAACATCGTTCCGTGGCAGCTGCTGTGCGAGGCGACCGGGGCCACGCTGCGCGTGATTCCGATGTCGGACGCCGGCGAGCTCGACCTCGACGCCGCGCGGCGCCTCATGGGGCCGCGCACGCGCATGCTGGCGGTGACCGCGCTGTCGAATGCCCTCGGCACCGTGACACCCCTGGCCGACCTCGTGGCCATGGCGCGCAGCGTCGGGGCCTGTGTGCTGGTCGACGGATCACAGGCGGCCTACCACATGCCCATCGATGTGCAGGCCCTCGACTGCGACTTCTTCGTGATGACGGGGCACAAGGTGTATGGCCCGACCGGCATCGGCGTGCTCTATGGCCGCGCCGCGCTGCTCGAGGCGATGCCGCCCTGGCAGGGGGGCGGCGACATGATTGCGTCGGTCACCTTCGAGCGGAGCACATGGAATGTGCTGCCGTACAAGTTCGAGGCCGGCACCCCGGACATCTCGGGGGCGATTGTGCTGGGTGTGGCTGTCGGGTTTCTCACCGGCGTCGGCCTCGACCGCGTGCAGGCGCACGAGTCGGCCCTGCTGGCCTATGGCACCGAGGCCCTGCAGCAGGTGCCCGGGCTGCGCCTCATCGGGACGGCGGCGCACAAGGCGAGTATCCTCTCGTTTGTGATCGACGGCATCCATCCCCACGACATCGGGACCATTGTCGATCTGTCGGGCGTGGCCATCCGCACCGGACACCACTGTGCGCAGCCGGTCATGGATCGGCTGGGCATTCCAGCCACGGCGCGGGCCTCGCTGGCCATGTACAACACCCGCGAAGACATGGACGCGCTGGTGGCCGCTCTGCACCACGCACGAAAGGTGCTGCTCTAATGTCAGACCTCAGCGAGCTCTATCAGGAAGTCATTCTCGACCACAACCGACGGCCGCGGAATTTCCGCGTGATCGACCCGGCGACGCGTGCGCAGGAGGGCTACAATCCGCTCTGCGGCGACCGCCTGACGCTGTATGTCACCGTGGCTGACGGCCGCATCACCGATGTGGCCTTCCAGGGCTCGGGCTGCGCCATCTCGAAGGCGTCGGCCTCGCTGATGACTGAGGCGGTCAAGGGCAGAACGGTCGATGAGGCACGGGCACTGTTCGACCAGTTTCATCACATGATCACCTCACCGCCGGGCTCACCGCTGCCCGAGCTCGGCAAGCTCAGCGTGCTGTCGGGCGTGCGTGAGTTTCCGACCCGTGTGAAGTGCGCCGGCCTGGCCTGGCACACACTGAAAGCCGCCGTGGCCGAGACGCCCTCGACCCCAGTCTCGACCGAGTAAGGAGCCGCTTGCGCATGCTGCCGATGATGCCTCCGGGCACAATGCCACCCCCGTCGGTGCCCCACCCTCACGGGGGCACACCCGCACCGGCCGAATCCGCAACGACGGCCCCGGCCGCCACCGAGCCGGTCAGCGACCTCGTGCCATCCGTCGAGCGCACCGAGGCGCTGCGCCCGCTCGTGATTGAGGCGATCAAGACCGTGTTCGATCCGGAGATTCCGGTGAACATCTACGAACTCGGTCTCATCTACGACGTCATCGTCGATGCCGAGTCGCGGGTCGGGGTGCGCATGACGCTGACGGCCCCGGCGTGCCCGGCGGCGCAGACCCTGCCCGTCGAAGTGCGCGAGAAGGCCTCTCGCGTGCCCGGCGTCACCTCGGCGCGGGTCGAGGTGGTGTGGGATCCGCCCTGGACCAAAGACCGCATGTCCGACGCGGCAAAGCTGCAGCTGGGGATGTTCTAGCCGCCATGCGCGTGCTGGTCTGCACGGCCACGCCGCTCGAGAGTGCGTGGCTGCGCGCCGAGTTGCCCGCCGGCGAGTCGCTCGACTATGCCGTCACCGGCGTTGGCCCCGTCAACGCCGCACATGCCGTGACGCAGGCCATCATGACGCGCCGCCCCGATGCGGTAGTGGTGTGCGGCATCGCCGGGGCGTATCCCTCGTCGGGCCTGACGGTGGGTGATGTGGTCTGCGCGTCGAGCGAGTGCTACGGCGATCTGGGCGCGCAGAGCCCGGGCGGCTTTCTCGACATGGAGGCCCTGGGCTTCCCCGTGATCGCCGGTCCGCCGGCGTACTTCAACCGCCTGCCCCTGCAGGTGTTTCCACTGCCGGCGTGCGTGCCCCATGTCACCGTGTCGACCTGCACCGGCACCAATGCCGATGCACGAAGCATTGAGGCCCGCACTGGCGGCGCCGTCGAGAACATGGAAGGCGCAGCCGTGGCGCACGTGGGCCTGCTGCACGGTGTGCCCGTGGGACAGGTGCGCGGCATCAGCAACATGGTGACCACGCGCAACCCGCGCGAGTGGCGCATTCACGACGCGGCGCTCGCTGCGCAGAAAGCTCTGGCCGCATGGCTGACGACGCGCTGACGTTTGCGTTTTCGCCCTGCCCGAACGACACGTTCGCGTTTCACGCGCTCGTGCACGGCCTCGTGCCCGGCGTGCGCGTGCAGCCGCAGCTCGACGACATCGAAGCCCTCAACCTGCGGGCCGAGCGCGGCGAGGCCGACATCACCAAGGTGTCGATGGCCGCGTACGGTCGCGTGCGGCAACACTATGTGCTGCTGCGGGCGGGTGGTGCCGCCGGGTTCGGCGTCGGGCCCATCGTCGTCGCGCGCACGCAGCGCGCGGTCGGCGGACGCGTGGCCATTCCGGGCGAACGCACGACCGCGGCCCTCCTGCTGCGCCTGCTCGGGCGCTTTGAGACGGTGCCGATGCGGTTCGACCGCATCGAAGACGCCGTGCTGTCGGGAGACGTCGACTGCGGCGTGCTGATTCACGAGGGGCGCTTCACCTACGAGGCGCGCGGCCTCACGCTGATCGCAGACCTGGGCCGCGTCTGGGAGACCACGCACCAGTGTCCCCTGCCGCTGGCTCCGATCGCCATCAGGCGCGACCTGGCGGACACGTGGGGCCCGCGCGTCGATGCCGCACTGCGGGCCAGTGTCGACTATGCCTTCGCACAGCCCGAGGCGAGTGCGGTCTATGTGGCGGCGCACGCCCAGGAGATGGACCCTGACGTGACCCGCCGGCACATTGCGCTGTATGTGAATGACTACACCCGTGCACTCGATACGCAGGCGGTGTATCGTCTCGTGCAGTGGGCCGAGGCCGAAGGCGTGTTCCCCGCCGCCGATCCGACGCTGCCACTGTTTCTGGCCTGACTTGTTTCCTGGGCACCGTGCTGCGGCCGGTCGCCCGCCTGAGGACGCTGATGATGAGACGAGCCATCTGCACCACGATGCATCTGCTGCTGCTGGGACTGGCAGTGTCTGCCGCCCACGCACAGTCGGCACCGGCCCAGCCCCCGACCCCGACGGATGTGCGTCCGGGGAGCATCACATCCGAGGACGTGCCGTATCCCTACCCGTCGTCGTATCTCGACTTCACGACCTATGGGCAGGCGGTGCGCATCGCCTACATGGATGTCGCCCCCATCGGCACGCCGAACGGGCACACCGTGGTGCTGTTCCACGGTATGAACTTCGCCGGCTTCTACTTCGGCGGCCCGGCCGAGGCTATCCGCAAGGAAGGCTTCCGCGTCATCATCGTCGACCAGATTGGTTTCGGCCGATCGTCGAAGCCGATCATCCCCTACAACTTCCATGACATGGCGTACAACACGCGCCGCATTCTCGATCACCTGAAGATCGAGAAGGTGATGGTGGTGGGCCACTCGATGGGCGGCATGCTCGCGGCGCGCTTTGCGACGCAGTATCCCCAGCGCACCGAGCGTGTGGTGATCTACAACCCGATTGGTCTCATGGACGGACGGTTCGACCGCCCGTGGACGCCGGTGGACGAATCGTATCCGCGCAATCTTGCCTCGACCTACCAGACGGTGCGAGCCGGACTGTTCCGCTATGTGTCGCACCGGCCCGAGGCCTGGAATGCCGACTTCGAGCGCTGGGCCCGCGTGCGCTACTCGTGGACGCTCAGTGCCGACTGGCCGCGCTATGCGATGGTGCAGTCGCTCATCAGCCAGATTACGTATCTCGATCCGGTCGTCAACGACTGGGCCAACATCAAGGCGCCGACGCTGGCGTTCGGCGGGGCCGAAGACAGCCTGGCCGGACCGGTCTCGGTGTTCCAGGGCCGGATGAAGCACATCGCCGATACCGTGCCCAATGGCAACGGTCGCCTGCTGCTGCTGCCCGGCCTCGGACACGTGCCGCATCTGGAAGATCCGGGTCGCACCTATCCGCCGCTGCTGGCGTTTCTGAAGGAAGGACTGACGGCGCGCTGAGGCGCGCGCGGCTGACACGAGGGGTGACGGTTCCGCGCGACGGCTCGCCTATTGCGAGCAGCGCGGAGCCGCCACCGATTGCCCGGCCATCACGGCCGCGCGATAGGCGGCAATCTCCTGCTCGCATCGCGACTTTTCGCTGCGCTGGACAACCTTGAAGAGGGCCCAGCCCGCCAGACTCGACAGCGGCGCGGGCGGAGAGCGATAGGCGATCGGCGTCCACTGGGAAATAAAGTCGCTGTGTGTCGGGGCCCCGAATGGCGTCGGCGCGCCCTTGCGGATGTCGAACCCCCGCATGATATCGATGCGGGGTGCCGTCCCGAACACCTGCACCTGAAACTGCAGCTTGAGACCGCTGGCGTTCTGCTGCTCGCGAGCCTCGGAAACACGCAAGCCTCGACGGATTCTCGCCATCGACACCCCAAGGCGGTCAGGGTCGAGCGGCACGACCGGTGCGTCCTGCGCGGCGGGAGTGCTCGCGCCCGCAGTCCCTGCGGGCGTCGTCGACTGGGCCCAGCCGGGAACGGCCAGGATCAGCAGCATCGCGAAGTTCAGCAGCGCGCACCGCATGCGCCCATTATGACGCGTTCGGGGATGCGATGGTCTGGAGGGCTTCGGGCGGCAGGCCCAGGGCCTGACGCAGACACCGATGCACCCGCGTGACGCCTTCGGTGAGCGCGGCGGGGCCCGGCTGCAGGATGAACGCCGATTTCACCTCATACAGGTGCCCATCGCGCACGGCGGGAATCGTGTCCCACCCGGGCCGTGCCTTCACGCGTTCGGGCCGGAAGGGCTTGCCGCACCACGACCCGAGAATCACCTCGGGCTGTGCGCCGATGACCTCGTCGCTCGTTACAATACGGTCGCGGGCCAGTGAGGCACGACGCCGTTCAGGAAAGACCGGCTCGCCGCCGGCAATCTCGACCAGCTCTTCGACCCAGCGGATGCCGGAGATGAGCGGCTCGTCCCATTCTTCGAAGAACACCCGGGGCCGTCTGGGAAATGCACGCGCCTGCACGCGAATCTGCTCGAGCCCGGCGCTGAGCTGCGCCACCAGCGCCTCACCCCGCTCAGCGGCACCGACGATGCCGGCCAGCACGCGAATCATCTGGAAAATCTCGGCGACCGATCGCTGGTTGAATGTGAAGACCGGATACCCGCGTTTGACGAGCGTCGTGGTGATGTCGGCCTGCAGATCCGAGAACGCCAGAATCAGATCGGGTTGCAGGGCCTCGATCTTCTCGTAGCGCGCGTGCAGGAACGACGACACTTTGGGCTTCTGCCTGGCCTCGGGCGGTCGCACGGTATAGCCACTCACACCGACGATGCGGTCACCTTCCCCCAGCAGATACAGGGTTTCGGTGGTCTCTTCCGTGAGGCAGACGATGCGCTGTGGATACGGCATGCGGTGGTCAGGGATGGAGGGCCGTCGAGAAGCGATCGATGGCGTCACCCACGCGCGGCCCCGGCACGGTCAGCCATGACCCGGAGAGCACGACGAGGCGGCCTTGCTTCACGGCGGGCACGGAGGCGAGCGCCTGCCAGGGTGACGTGTCGGGGCGTGCATCGGCACGCGACGGGTCAGTGCCTCCGCGAATCTCGAGAATGACCTCGGGGGCTCTGGCCAGAATGGTTTCGGTGGTGACCTGCACCGATTCCTGTGTCACGTCGGCCAGCACATTACGACCGCCGGCGGCCTCGAGCATGTCGTGCAGGAATCCGGTGCCTCCGACGGCATAGATGTTCCTGAGACTGCGTGGTTCCCGGCCAAACACGAGGAGCGTGCGGGGGCGGGGACGGCCGGCGACGCGTGCGCGTATGGCGGCGATCTGCTGTTCCAGTCGTCGTGCCAGCGCCTCGGCCTCACGGGCATGGCCGGTGCGCACCCCGAGGGCGCGCAGGGTGGTGAGCGCATCGGTGAGTCCGCCGTGCCGATAATCGAAGGCGGCGATGCCGGTGCGTGCCAGTTGCTCCTTGAGCTCCATCTGCGAGCCGTAGGTGATGACCAGATCGGGGCGCAGCGAGAGAATCCGCTCGACGTCGGGATCAAGCAGCGCACCGACCCGAGGCAGTGTGCGCACGGCCTCCGGCTCGCGGTCGAAGCTGCTGACGGCCACCACCTGCGGCCCTGCGCCCATCGCAAACAGCATTTCCGTCAGGTTCGGCACCAGCGAAATGATGCGCTGCGGGGCCTGCGCCACGAGGGATGTGGCGCTCAGCAGCACGGCCAGCATCAGCGCCAGACCCTGCGTGCGGCGCCGTGTCGTCGCCATCGTCATGCGTGCCTCACCAGCAGCCAGAGGAAGAACGGCCCGCCGATGACCGCCGTGATGATGCCCACCGGCACTTCCACCGGGGCCAGCAGCGTGCGCGCCACGACGTCACAGAGCATGAGAAACGCGGCACCGAG
>Ga0172372_10000824_pt1 | contig 47658 bp, 46 predicted proteins | sample LakKiv5m_2_FD_114544 | JGI IMG/M metagenome (GOLD analysis project Ga0172372, IMG submission 114544) | Freshwater microbial communities from Kabuno Bay, South-Kivu, Congo - kab_092012_9.5m | ecosystem: Environmental > Aquatic > Freshwater > Lake | place: Democratic Republic of the Congo...
AAAGAGAACCGAGCCTTAAAACAGATACGGGAATGTAACTATGCACAAAAGTATAGAGGAGAACCAGGGAAAACAGTCCATGAAGTGGGACTGGTTTTTAGTCGCAGCAAACGTAACCTCATTTAAGCGGATTGGGAATAAATTAAAATAAATTATATTGGTTTTTATTAACCCAACTTATAAATCACCTAGGATAAAGCCAGTCGGTTTTCAACCGACTTAAGCTTTGAGACAATTCATTCCCTGTCTATGAGGTTATCAAAAATTCTTTGCACTAACCCCTTGGTCTTGCTCTCTAAATATTGCCAATCTACCTCCCCAAACTCATCTAATAAATTAGTATCAATGTCAACTGGGACATTTTCAGGACTATAGTCCACAAAACAAACCTGATAACATAAATCCCATAAATCCATATTCACCACCTGTTCTTGATATTGCAAGCGCAAATGATATCCCGGATGGGGGATGGGTAAAAGAGCCAGTTTTTGCTTAATAGCTAGTAAATCTTCCGCTGTGGCGTTTTTTGAATCCTCCAATAACTGGATCACAATAGATTTAGTTTCATCCGTTGTACCCGCTGGCCAAATCAGTACGTCGTGGTAACTTCCTTTCCACTTGGATATATCCAGATGTTTACGAATATTATCAATCATGCGGATAAAAGCTGGTTGCATGAGAATTTCTGCTTGTTGCCATATGGTAGAATTGGGGATATTAGGTGGCATTTTTTTTAAAAATAATTAAAAAAACTAGGACTTACTCATTGACAATTTTTCAGGTTAATCAAAAAAACTGCCACTTTAGTCTAAATCTTTTCTCAACATAGCGGATATTAGGACAGAAAATTTGGAGATATTGACTAGGCAAAATTACAAGATTAAGTATGGAACCGGGGAACAAATCATGATAGGCAAACTACTAGACCATAGATATAAAGTTGTGCGTGTTTTAGCAACTGGGGGATTTAGTCAAACCTACATCGCTCAAGATACTCGGCGACCTGGTAATCCTATTTGTGTTGTTAAACATCTAAAACTGGTTAGTAATGACAAGCATATTTTTACAACTGCTAAACGTCTGTTTAATAATGAAGCTGAAACTTTGGAAAAATTGGGTAATCATGATCAAATACCTCGGTTACTAGCCTATTTTGATGAAAATCAGGAATTTTTCCTGGTTCAGGAATACATTGATGGTCATACCCTGACAATGGAACTTATACCCGGACAACCATGGGGTGAAAACCAAGTTATACAATTGCTCTTGGAAATCTTAGAGGTTTTGGAGTTTGTCCATCAACAGGGGGTGATTCACCGAGATATAAAACCTGATAATCTGATTCGTCGTGTGGATGATTACAAACTGGTGCTTGTGGATTTTGGAGCTGTTAAACAAGTACATTGTCCTTCTGCTCTTTCAGAACATCATTTAAATCCCACTATAGCTGTTGGCACTCCTGGTTATATGCCTACTGAGCAAGGACAGGGTAAACCTCGCCCAAGTAGTGATATTTATGCTTTGGGTATCATTGCTATTCAAGCTTTAACAGGAATAGCTGCTAATCAGTTCCCAGAGGATCCCGATACTGGTGAAATTCTCTGGCAACATTTTCGACCTGTCAATTCCCATTTGGGAGAAATTCTCACTAAGATGGTGCGTTATCACTTCAAGGAACGTTATCAAACGGCAACAGAAGCATTAGAAGTTTGTCGAGAGTTTATAAAAGAATATGTTAAATCCTGCGGTTACTCCCTATCTCCCACACCCACTACACCCAGTGGAAAAAAATCACCCATAAAAACCTATAATCAATCTGTTTCATTGTTCCCACAACCTACCTTAGCTTTGGCACCTGTTCATACTCCTCCCCTAGTATCTGCTCCTAAGCAGGAACAAAAACCAGATCCCTTACCACTGGTAATTGGTTTATTTTTGGTCGGTGGTGCAGCAGCTTTAGTAACCAATTTATATCCCAACTTTCAAACTTTGACTGCTAATTGGAAGGATAAGAATGGCACAGAAAATTGCTTGGCCATGGTAGCACCCAATTCTAATGTGCGCTCCCAACCTAGCGCCATTGGTTCTGATAATATTTTAAAGAGTATTGGTGATCCTAGTGAGTTTATAGTTACTGGAAAAAGAACTAAGCGTGGTTGGATAGAAGTTAAACTTAAATCTGGTCGTTTGGCTTGGGCTCATTCGGATGTGATTACTAACAATGACCAATGGGTCTCTTGTCTGCGAGACCAGGGTATTTCTCTTCAAATCGTTGATGATTTACCTCTAATCACATCTCGATTGGTGCCTAAACCTCAGTTATCTCCTACTACCTCTCCATCCCCATTCTTGTCTCAATCTGCTGATACAGAGTCTCAAGATCCAATCGTTCTACAAGCTCGACAAAAATTCCAGTCAGGGGATGTGAATGGAGCAATAGCTCAACTGAAATCCGCTCCCCAAAAAACTACTTCTAATAGTCAACAAGTGAAGATAATTGACCAATGGCAACAAGACTGGGCCAAAGCTGAGACCTTGGCTAATGAAATTAATCGCGCTATTGATAGTGGACAATGGGAAAAGGTCTTGGCCTATCGCAACCAACCAGAAAAGTTGCCTAATATTAAATACTGGCAAGACAAGCTGGAACCATTGTTTAAACAAGCAGCTCAAAAGGTTGCTCAACAGGTTTTACCAAGTCAAAACTCACAACCGGACACTAACTCTAAAACTAAACCATAGTAGATACCCTGTGTTACACCTTAGTGTAATTCGTCGTATTCCGCTGTTTCTACCCTTCTGCTTTCAGCGTGAGAGGGTGGTAAAAACTCCGCCCGTCGCATGGTTCCCAGGGGTGCTGTTACCCCGTGATAAGGGTGAATTACCTGCACAGTGCGAGAGGGACGTTGTCTAGGCGAAAATAAGGACAATACACCAGCTACTACAATACCACCTCCTACTGTTAAAGTCGCCCCACCTACTGCCCAAATTATGGGTGAATTCCACCATTTTTCCGCTTCAGAAGGCAGTGTGGGCATCATTCTGGTTGGCTGCTGTTGTAGTGAATTCATTTGGTTTTGGCTCAAACTGAAGGCATTAATTTGACCCTGTAGCTGTTGGTTCTGTAAGCGTAACTGCTCGTTGTCGCCTCTTAAACTGTCTACTTGAATTTTTAACTTTTCTAAGTCCAATCGCTGGTCTAAAGGTACTACCGGTTGGGGGTTACCATATCCCCCCTGTCCAGATGGGTACTGTTGCATCCCCTGGGAAGGCACAATATTGTTGGGTAATTGTGAAATACCAAAGTTGGGTTGTTGTATGGGAGTGCTATTTCCTTTCAGCAATAGTAAAGCTGCTAAACCAGCAACAGCTACCCCACCCACAAATGCCATACTCTCACTCATACAGTACACCCCTTAACTAATAAAACTAAGTAGTACCAAGACCATAGTTGTGTTGTAACTGACATAATTTTGGGACACACTCACAATCAATAAATTTATCGTCCAATTTTAATTCAGATTAATCTAAATTGCCATTAAATTACCAATTAATTAAGATCAATTTTTGACCGCCTCCTTTAAATTTCGACAAAATTCAGCGATCGCTTTTAGTCCTTGATCGGGTGTACCCTCTGCTAGTCGCTTAACTACCGCACTACCGACAATTGCTGCATCAGCTCCCCAGTCTTTTACTTGACGTGCTTGTTCTATGTCAGAAATACCGAATCCCACACCTATCGGTTTATCTGTAACACTGCGGATTTTGTCTAGTAGTTCAGAAGCTCGGTTTTCCATTTGCGACCGCATACCAGTGACACCAGTAACACTTACCAAATAAATAAAACCTTGAGAAGCATGGGCGATCGCCTCTATTCTTGCCATGGAACTGGTGGGAGCTATGAGAAGGGTCAGGTCAATTTCTTGCTCACTTGCTGGTTTCAAGAGGGTTGCAGACTCTTCCAAAGGTAAATCTGGAACTACCAAACCCGACACACCAGCGGATTTAATATCGTCTAAAAATCTTGCAATTCCTCGATGTAAAATGGGATTATAATATGTAAATAAAATTACAGGTGCTTTCAACTTAGGTGTAGTAGCCTTGAGCATTGTCAACACCTGTTCTAGAGTAGTACCTTTTTGCAGTGCACGGGTAGCAGCAGCTTGAATTACTGGACCATCTGCCAAGGGATCGGAGTAGGGAACACCTAACTCAATAATATCCGCGCCAGCACAATCTAGCACTTCTAAAGCTTGAGCTGTAGTATGTAAATCCGGGTCACCAGCAGTAATAAACGGAATCAGGGCGCACTCTTGATTCCGTCTTAAATTTTCAAAACAACGAGAAATTGCAGTCATCAGTTAGTCATTGGTTAGGGTTGATCATTGGAATCAATCTTAGCTTGTATTCTGGCCAACTCTTCTGGGGAGAGTTCATCCAAACGTTTTTGGAGAAAAGCCTTTTCATACTCTTCCCGCTGTTGGTGGTAGGTCATTTTTTTACTCCCTGCACGGAATAGATAGGTTCCCAACCAACCCATTAAACCTAACACCAGTAGAACTTGACTCCAAATTCCCGCGTCTTGACTATTCAAACCAACCAACTGTAGCACCCCATAAGCTAGTCCGCCTATGAGGAAGATCCCTAAGCTAATAGTAATTGCGTCAATACGTCGCATGAGAGTTGTGACCTACCAAGTTACTAGTTAAATTAAGTTAAACAATTTGTCTGGGTCTAGGTCGAAAATTAGCAATGGGGGAGAGCAATAATAAACCTGGGAAGAAGAAAAAGACCAAGAAGTACATAAATCCACGTTCCACAGAAGTTGCTGAATACCAGCGCCAGTTGAGATAAAACATGACGATCAGTGGTATGGCTAACAGATAGGATCCAGCCAAAGCTAAATACAGTAGTGCCAAAAGCATAATTTAGGGATGAGAGAATCTATTTAGTGCACATACCATTATATAGCTTATAGCCCCCATACTACCTCACCTAATCCATGGGAAAAAATTTTCCCCAACCTCTTGACAAAGTCTAGGAAAAGCAGCATGATGTTATGATGATGTTTTGGCATCCAACAAACCCTACGGGGGTGTGGCGGAATGGTAGACGCTGCGGACTTAGAAAAGTGAGCCTTGATAGAGAAATCCTTCAAGTGTAAGCTCTCAAACTCAGGGAAACCTAAATCTGATAAGATTTAATCAAACAGGCAAGGCAATCCTGAGCCAAGCCCAGTAGACTTTTATGTTTCTGGGAAGGTGCAGAGACTCGACGGGAGCTACCCTAACGTGAAGACGAGGGTAAAGGGAGAGTCCAATTCTTAAAACCCCAAAGGTAGTAGCGAAAGCTGCAGGAGAATGAAAATCCGTTGACTGTAGAAAGTCGTGGGGGTTCAAGTCCCCCCACCCCCATAAAAATTAATAGCCCCTACTTCTTGTAAAAGTAGGGGTTTGTTATCAGGTATCAGTCTAAAATCCTGGTAGTTCCAGACCACCAGTTAACTCTTCCATGCGTTCCCGCATAGTCTGAGTAGACTTGAGATAAGCATCCTTCATTGCTGCTGTCACTAGATCAGAAAGCACGTCCGATCCCTCGTTTAGTGCATTTGGGGAAATTTCTACCCTTTTAGGTTCCTGGTTACCACTAATAATCACCTTAACTAGTCCACCACCAGACTCGCCCACAATTTCCATCTGTTCCAATTCTTCTTGGAGACGTTTGGCACCTTGTTGCACTTCCTGAGCTTTCTTAAAAACGTCCGCGAATTCTTTTACTTTTCCCAAACCAAATCCTGCCATAGTAAATTTTCCAGTTGTGCTGCGAATAAAAAGTCAAATTCAATTATAGTTGTCACTGACCCAGTGTCCACCAATTCAAGAATAACCATCCAAAACAGGAAACTGACCAATCATTTTTACCTCTGGTTCCAATAAAATTGACCATTGATCCTGAATTTGATGTTGAATATGGCGAATGAGACGGAAAATATCATTGGCCCTAGCACCTCCACGATTAACAATAAAGTTAGCATGAAGTTGTGCGACTTGGGCCCCACCAATTTGATAGCCTTTCAATCCAGTTTGTTCAATTAACCATCCCGCAGTCCGGGGTAAGGGGTTGCGAAACACACTCCCACAACTAGGAAAATTGTAAGGTTGAGTGGAAAGACGGTGCTGCTTGTGTTCTTTAGTTCTAGCTGTGACTTTAGCTGGATCTGCACCTGGTTGAAGTTGAAAAGTAGCTTGAGTAACTATACGCTCATTTCCTTGTAATAGGGAGCTGCGATATGTGTAACCCAACTGTGACCTATTCACAGTTTCTAAAGTACCATCGGGAGATAGTAACTCCGCACTAACCAACATTTCCCCCATACATTTATTGTGTGCTCCTGCATTCATCACAACAGCACCACCCACAGTACCTGGAATGCCAACTGACCACTCTAGTCCTTCCCATCCTAAACTTGCTGCTTCCCATGCTAAACTAGGAATGGGTTCTCCCGCAGCTACTGTTAACTGACCCGTTTGGTTATCAAAGTATTTGTAACGGAAGTGACGGGTAGCAATTACCATTCCTGGTATACCTTCATCACTTACGAGTAAGTTGGAACCTGCTCCCAATATTGTAATGGGTAAATCCAGAGCTTGGGCATACTCCACAGTTGCTCTTATGTCCATTAAATCGCGAGGTGCACTGTACCACTGGGCTTCCCCTCCCACTTTGTAGGAGGTAAACCCAGATAGGGAAATGTTGGACTTAATTACACAATTAGTTCCAGGTAAGTAAATAATTTGATTATCATCTGAATTAACTGTTTTTTGTTTATTTTCCGTCAAAGTAGGGACTGTGCGGGGACTAGCAGAAGACTCAGAAATTATCATTGTTAATGTAAATGGGTAGCTTTATTAACATTTAAACGGAATATCTAGGCTAAAATACGGGTAGCCATCCCTAAAGTGTGACTGTGACTGGTTGACGCAGTGCACTGATAATTTCTGGAATTGTCTGATTTAAATTGCCAGCTCCAAGAAAGACGGCTAAATCCCCCGGACGTAGGGTGGATAATAAAACCGGAGGAATGAGGGCTAAACTAGGTTGATAAATTACTTGTGGGTGTCGCTTGGCAATTTCTGCTGCCAATTTTTCACCGGTAACTTGCTCACAACTAGGTTCACCAGCACTGTAAATATCAGTCAATACAACTAAATCCGCATGAGTGAAACAATTGGCAAACTCGTCCAAGAAAGTCCGCACACGACTGTAACGGTGAGGTTGAAAAATCCCTACTACCCTTTGTCCTGGTTTCGCTTGTAAACGCGCCGCTGCTAGAGTGGCACGGATTTCACTAGGATGATGAGCATAATCATCAATGAAGGTAATGCCATCTACTTCACCCTTAAATTCAAATCGTCTCCTGGCTCCTTCAAAGGTGGCAAGACCTTTGGCAATTTGCCCGAACTCCAAATTTAACAACCTTCCTACCGCCACAGCTGCTAGGGCATTACTGAGATTGTGGCGACCTAAAAGTTGTAAGTTTAATACTCCTAGCGACTTACCTTTTTCCCAAACTAAGGCTGTTGTTCCGTCTGGGCGATAGTCAATGTTGGTTACTGTATAATCAGCACCTTGATCTGGATCTAAACTATAACTGATCCCCGGTTTTAGGCGATCGCGCACTATGTCACAATCAATACTGCCCACTACAACTTGACAACCTCGGGCAAAGGTTTGGAAAGTCTCCACGACTTGTTCCAATGTTGCATAATGATCAGGATGATCTAGTTCAATATTAGTAATTATGCCAATTGCTGGGGTATGTTTTACCAAGGAACCATCGGACTCATCAGCTTCTGCTACTAAATACTTACTTTCTCCTAATCTAGCATTTCCTTCCCAGGCATTGACTTCTCCTCCTACCACAATGGTTGGGTCAAGACCTGCTTCTAATAGCATGTAACCTATCATGCTACTAGTTGTAGTTTTACCATGGGTTCCAGCTACAGCAATGCTATGATAGTCAGCGATTAAAGCTGCCAAGACATCAGAACGATGTAGAATGGGGCAGCCCAATTCTAGCGCCGCCCTATATTCTAAATTATTATTGTTAATAGCTGTAGAACAAATGACCTGGGGTAAACTTTTTTGTTGGGTGGATAATTGGTCTGATGGGTTTGATAATATATGGCTAGTATGGCTAGAAAATGCTCCGGGACGGAAGAATTCTAGATTACTGGCCTCTTGTTGATTAAAAATATGAGCCCCCAGGGACTCTAATTTGCGAGTAATCTGGTTAGGGCGCAGGTCTGAACCAGAAACGGGCAATTGTCGTTTTGTCAGTATGTAGGCTAGGGCGGACATTCCTATGCCCCCAATACCAATAAAATGAAATGGTCTACCACTAAAATCTATATAGCTATTCATCTTTTATTCCTCTGGCACCACACTAACAAATCTTTGCGACACGGGTATCATAACAGGATTTTGATTTTTGGAGATATAGCTTTCGCAATATTTCTATATCCAATCTGTATCCAAAAACTTACAGGTCAATTTTTGACTGAGTTTTTGTTTGCTGGACAATATCCGGAGCAATCGATTCTCCAACCTTTTCTATCCTTATGATGATTATTCTGAAAAATCGGGAACTGTCGGGAAAAAAATCTGTCATATATCTTTCATCCTCAAGTGCGTGAGTTTTTGACTTTGTACACCTTAATAGGAGTTTCGTCAAGTGTGATCATCAGGATGAGGATATTGCTTAGTGATACTACAATTAGTTAAATTACATGTAAATAAAATTAAACTATACTAGACTAGGTCAATTTATAAAAAACAAAAAAAACTGTACTAAACAAATTGAAGTCAATAAAATATGTATTTTTTTTTTGATCTAAGATTCCACAGTTATAAACAGTCCCCCCCTTTGCGATATGATCGGGGTCAACGATATCAATTTATAGGCATAAATACAGAGGGGAAGACACTGTGGTTAGAGTTGCAATCAATGGTTTCGGGCGCATTGGCAGAAACTTTGCCCGCTGCTGGATAGGTAGAGAGAATAGCAAGGTTGAGCTTGTTGCTATTAACGACACTTCCGATCCCAGAACTAATGCTCACCTGCTTAGATACGATTCTATGCTAGGTAGACTACAAAATGCCAATATCAGTGCTGACGATAATTCCATTACTATCAACGGTAAGACTATTAAGTGCGTATCTGATCGCAATCCAGAAAACTTACCTTGGAAAGAGTGGCAAATTGACCTGATTATTGAAGCAACGGGTGTGTTTATCAGTAAAGAAGGTGCCTCAAAGCATGTAAATGCTGGTGCTAAAAAAGTTCTAATTACTGCACCTGGTAAGAATGAAGATGGTACATTTGTTATGGGTGTGAATCATTATGATTATAATCATGACGAACACCATATCATTAGTAATGCCAGCTGTACAACTAACTGTCTAGCACCTATTGCTAAAGTTTTACACGAAAAATTTGGCATTATCAAAGGGACAATGACTACTACCCATAGCTACACAGGTGACCAGAGAATTTTAGATGCTTCTCACCGTGATTTGCGTAGAGCTAGAGCAGCGGGGATTAATATTGTTCCCACTTCTACTGGTGCTGCTAAAGCTGTAGCTCTGGTAATACCAGCGTTAAAGGGCAAGTTAAATGGTGTAGCTTTACGTGTACCCACTCCTAACGTGTCCATGGTGGATTTTGTAGTGCAGGTAGAGAAACCAACAATTACTGAGGAAGTTAATCAAGCTCTTAAAGAGGCTTCTGAAAATTCACTCAAAGGCATTTTGGGTTACAGCGAATTACCCTTAGTGTCCTCTGATTATCAGGGTACTAATGAATCTTCCATTGTGGATTCTAACTTAACTATGGTGATGGGTAATGACATGGTTAAGGTCATGGCTTGGTATGACAATGAATGGGGTTATAGCCAACGAGTTTTAGATTTGGCTGAGTTAGTAGCGGAGAAATGGGTATAAAATAATTCCCATTCATTCCCATTCATCCGGGAATCCCACACTCACTTAACACCAAAATGTTGAAATCCCTGACTGAGTGTTAAAACTTGGTTGGGGATTTCTTGGGTGTTTGATTGTAGAATAACCTGGTCACCGGATGTAATTTCTCCGATAATTGCTGCACCTGGTCCTAATTTAAGAACTAAGGCTTTGGCAATAGTTGGTGGTAAACAGAGTACCAGTTCAAAATCTTCACCACCATATAAGGCATAATCCAGCCATCGTAGTGGTGTTAACCAGTTGTTAGATATGGGTACTAGGGGAATTTTGTCTTGATGTAAAACTGCCCCAACTTGACTAGCACGAGAAATTTGTAAGATAGCATCCGCTAATCCATCACTACTATCCATACCGCTCAAAGTAACTGGAGAGGAATCCCCATGGGGTTTTAAACCCGATATGAGGATTTCGTGTAGTATATATATTACATCTAAACGCGGGTTAGGACGTTGGTGAAATCTAATTAAAGCCTGCTTTTCCTCTTCCTTGAGGTTTTCACCCGTTTGAGGGTGCAAGAGCAATTCTAACCCAGCACGAGAAGCTCCATGCATACCAGTTATAACTATAGCATTCCCCACTTGAGCTGTACACCGCCGAATAATCAAATCTGGACTGACCTCACCAAAAGCTGTAATTCCTATAGTTGTAACAGGCGATCGCACTATGTCACCGCCAACGATGGGAGTATGATACTTCTGTAAGCAGTCACTCATGCCCTGATACAGTTGTTCCACCCAATTGACAGCCAGATCTCCTGGTAAACCGAGGGCGACGGTAATTCCTAGGGGAGAGGCGCCCATAGCAGCCAAGTCGGATAAATTAGCGGTAGCAGCGCGCCAACCTGCATCCTTGGGAGAGGTAGTAAGATTGCTAAAATGTACACCATCTACTAACATGTCTGTGGTTACAACCAAATGGTGTGCGGGTTTAGTCGGCAAAACTGCACCATCATCCCCTATAATATGGGGAGGACAAAAGCTCTGTAATTTCTGCAAAAGACCCTGTTCCCCCAGGTCACGAACTCTGAGGTATTCTCCCCCTAAATCAGCCATCTTGTTTTCTCTTCCATATATTACCATATATTAATAATCATAATATTCAGATTACTAAATACAATGCGAACTATTGCCGAAATTAATCAAAAGATCATTGAAAAGCGTGCCGTAGTCTGGACCGTGGAAGAGGTAAAAAAACGAGTTGCCCAAAATGGTATACTAAAAACGGCCCAACAGGTTGATGTGATTACCACAGGAACCTTTGAACCCATGGAATCAAGCGGGGCGATTATTAACTTAGGACACACTGACCCGCCAATTAAAATTCGTCGTTGTTGGTTAGATGGGGTTCCCGCATATTCTGGGTTTGGGGCGGTGGACCTATATTTGGGCGCCAGTTGCGCAGTGGAAACCATGGAAGGGGAAGAACTAAGAGAACGCGGTGGTGGTCACGTGATTCAAGATTTAATTGCTGGTAAATCCGTACAAGTCAGAGCATTAGGACAAATTACCGATTGTTACCCTAGAGCTACCCTGGAAGCTAAAGTTACCCGAGAGACGATTAATCAGTTCTACCTATTTAATCCGCGCAATCTTTATCAAAACTTCATTGTTGGTGTTAATGGATCCGAGGAACCGTTATATACTTACCTAGGACCATTACAACCGCGTTTAGGAAATGCAGTGTACTCCAATCCAGGAGCATTGTCTCCCCTAATGAACGATCCCGATTTACAACTGGTGGGAATTGGCACCAAAATCTTTTTAGGTGGGGGAATAGGCTATGTGGTTTGGGAAGGTACACAACACTTTCCCCTACAAAAGCGGTTAGAGAATCGAACCCCCATTGGACCATCTGCCACTTTAGCACTAATTGGTGATGCCAAACAAATGGATGCGCGTTGGGTAAGAGGGTGTTACTTTAAAAGTTATGGACCTTCATTAATGCTAGGGGTAGGAGTACCACTTCCAGTATTAAACGAAGAAGTGGTTAAACGTTGTGCAGTAACTGATCAAGACTTAGTAGCGCCCATTGTGGATTTTTCCATTCCCCGTCGTGTAAGACCTACCTTTGGATTAGTAAGTTACGCCCAATTAAAGTCTGGGAGGATCCCCATCGAGGGTAAACCTGTACGAGCTGCTCCCCTAGCTAGCATGTTACTATCCCGACAAGTAGCTCTAGAGTTGAAACAGTGGATACAGTCGGGTCAATTTACCCTGACGGAACCCGTAGCTCCTATTCCCATGGACAGAGCTTTTTTACCTTTTACAGTAAACTAACCCAACTTTAATGGTTGTCTTGGGGTTTTAGCTTTTTCACTGGTTTAGTGATAGATGGTTTTGGTAAGGGTTTCGAGGAGTAAGAACCATCTCCATCCATTCTTGTAATGGGTCGAGCATTTTCTCCGGGATTTTTAACAAATGGTTTCCTGGTACCACCAGGACGGGGTCCACCTCTAAAAGTTGGTTTGCGTTTTTTGGGCAAATCAGCAACTGCTTCCGCAGTTTCCACCACTAACCCATCAGTTTCACGCTTGACTTTAAAGTCCCAAAATTTACCTATTGCTTTCATGGCCAGCACACCGTGAAGTTTCAACTTAAAATATTTGGGTTTTTCCGTTGGTTTCCGTGGAGCTTGTTTGATTTTTACTACCAAACTCCTGGTCTCGAAAGATTGGTAAACTACCTCCCCACGAACGGAAAATTCACCATCAGGAATTTGATCTGAGGTTTTTAAAGCTGATGTACTTTCCGTAGTGTTTTGACGAGAGGATTTTCTATTAGTTGCAACTGGTTCTGATGTTTCCCCAGACAAGGAAGGTCCATCTGTGGACTGTTTAGCAAGATTTTCCGGTTCCCAAACCCCTACAATTTGAATGTGTAGAGATTCATTTTCTTGTCTGGTACGGGGATAAACTACCCACAGGTGTTCTTTTTGTAAATCCAGATGCTTTTTGACTAAGCTCATAACTCGACCCAGCAGAACAGCATTTAACTGCACACCATCAGTTGTAATCAGGGTGCCCTGGGTGAACTGTTCGCTGCTAGGGGAGTAGCTACCCCGAATCAAACCAATCGCCCTGTATTGCATTAGTTCGCTAGCGGGAGGAATTGGTTGTTGACGGTTCCTAAGCTTTTCAGGACTTTCCCCGTCTTGGACTTTGACGGATAAATTATCAGGTTTGGTTTGTGGTGATTTAACAGGTAATTTGCCTGTTAAGTCAATTTTGGCTGAAGCCTGACTAGAGGCGGTAATACTGGCAGATTCGGAAGACGGTATCAGGTCGGAATTCATAAAAACTCCTTAGATCGGAGATAGATCCCATGGTGGGACTGAACAAAAGTGTGTGGAAGTTGCACGGCTAATAAAAGAAAGGTATACTTGCTTTGAATTTAGCCATTGCAGGTTAGGCTTTGAAATGTATCATTTGCAGAATGAATGGGTCAAATTAATTCCTAGCTGATTCTTGATAATTCTCAATCTCAATTAGGGAAGATTTTGACTGGTACTAATTTCTTAGTTCCAATTCGCAAATGCTAAATTCCTGATTTAACTAGGTTATAACTCACATTCTGGGGTGAGTGAGGAATTATCCACCAATCATTAGTTTGCTCAGTTATCACTCCATGGCTACAATTATGCTGATGATCCTACAACTGTCACCTAAGTTATGGACAAAGCTATAACCGTCTACTTTAAAAGTTTAGATACTCCTGATGGTCTTTGGTCATAAAATTCACAGTTAAATCACTTATTCCGCTAAGTTTTACAAAGTATTAACTTTATTCCCTTCTAAGGGGCTTATTTATTCAAGTACAACACAGGTAAAGTAGTGTCAAAACAAGGTAATCGCTGGCTAATTCAGATAGTCTTGCTGCTGGCAGTTGCAGCGTTTATTGGTGTGTCCATCATACCTATTTTGGGAACTCTCAATGCTCCACGTCCCCAAAATTCCCCAGAAAATCCCCGGTTAGCAGACCAAATTCGTGGCTATGAACTGGTTTTACAGCGGGAACCGGAAAATCAAACTGTTCTCAAGCAGTTATTACAGGTTAGGTTGCAAATTCTCAGTCAAAAGCCCAATAGTGAGGTTCAACCTGCTGATATTCAAGGGGTGATTGAAACTCTACAAAAGTTGAGTCGATTAAATCCAGATAATTTGGAATATAAGGTTTTACTAGCACAGGCAACCCAACAAATAGGAAATACACAGGAAGCAAGCCAAATTTATCGCTCTATTCTCCAGACCCAGCCTGGTAACATCCAGTCACTACAAGGTCTAGTTAAATTAGAACTAGACCAGAAACGTCCAGAAGTAGCTATTCAGTTTCTTAAAGAAACCATATCCAATGCTGAAAAGTCTAATCCTGTTCAACCAGGAAGTTTTGACATTATAGCTATACAATTACTTTTAGGTAGGGTATATTCTTCTCAAAAAAACCCTGATCAAGCAATATCTTTATATGAGGAGGTGATGAAACAATATCCCCAGGATTTTCGCCCCGTTTTAGCAAAGGCAATTCTCTTGAAAGAGCAGGGTAAAATTAATGAGGCAAAACCCTTGTTTGACAGTGCTCTGACTCTGGCTCCCGCTCAATACAAGGATGAGATTAAAAACTTAACCTCCGGTTTTTAGCTCTATGGCGGCTATAATACCAAAAATAATGAATAAAATGCCGCCTATCAGGGTAATCTGTTTTTCCGAAATTCTCCCCGCTATTGCTCCCCCACCTATAACCGCTATGAGGGCGCATATTGCATGTCCCAATATTGCTCCCCCCGTTACACCTATAGCATTATTACCTGCTGCTAACGCTATCGTGGCTATTTGTGTGCGATCGCCCCATTCAGCTATAAAAGTTAATACAAATGACTTGAGTAAAACTGCCCATGGACTTGTTGGAAGGTTTTATCGCCCAGTTCAGAAATTGTAATTAGTATTAAGCTGGTGGTAAAGGCGGTTAGCATTCTTCCATAGTCCCATTCACCACACCCCGGTCATCAAAGACAAAACACTCTCCTTCCCATAAACTTTCCTCCCCGGTTACCTCCTCTAGATACTTCAATATCCCTCCCTTGAGGTGGTAAACCTCTTGAAAGCCTTGTGATAGCAGATAGGATGATGCTTTTTCACAGCGAATACCACCTGTACAAAATAAAGCGATTTTCTGATTCTTCTCTGGGTGCAAGTTCTTGCTTACATAATTGGGGAATTCTCTAAAGATACGGGTATGGGGATTACATGATCTCTTAAAAGTGCCAATACTGACCTCATAATCATTACGAGTATCAACCACCGTAACATTGGGGTTCAGAAGTAAAGCATTCCATTCTTGAGGACTGACGTACTTTCCCACCCGTTGATTAGGATCCACCTCTGGTATTCCCAGGGTAACAATTTCTCGCTTCAGACGGACCTTCATCCTCCGGAAAGGGGGGGTATGAGTGTATGATTCCTTATGCTCCAGATCCATCAACCTCCCATCATGACGAAGAAATGCTAAAACCCGGTCAATTGCACCACGAGAACCAGCTATTGTGCCATTAATTCCTTCAGTTGCCAATAGAATTGTTCCTTTGACAGCATGCTCCCGGCAAAAAGACAATAGAGGTGCTTGTAGTTGTTGATAATCCGGTAAACTGACAAATTTATAGAGAGTTGCTACAACCGTACTATTTTCTTGATTCATTCCCCGAGAGATGATATTGATAACAGCGTATTATTCTTCCGAGTCAGAACTTGGTTCATCATCATTATCATAGACTAAATCATCCAGATCAATAATTTCAGCAATTTCTTCTTCCACCTCACTGGTCAGGTCAGTCTCCACATTATCGCGTGCCATCAAACGCCCTGTAGACTTTAACCATTCCAAGAGAATAAATTCATTGCTTGTACGAATTACGGTAGCTCGTTGATTACGTGGTTGTTCGTGTAAAGGACTTTTAATCATAAGAAGAGTTAAGCAAAGTGTGCGACACCAAATTATAATCTATATTTGTATTTGTGTCATGAGACCATAATTATGGCAAGATAGAGACAAACTCATGGAACAGGAAGTTCACATAATCAGCCAAAAAAAATTCTGGTCGAGGGATATTTATTATCATCGGAATGATTGTGTGAGACCCGAAAAAAGAATATATACTCCCAAATTTGACGATTATTAAATGAATCCAGATCACTCAGAAACCTACATCAATCATCCCACATGGGGTTTACTCTATAAGATCTCCATAGTTGATGATAACCAGGAGCTATTTACTACACTATATGCCCAACGCCTATTTTTTTTGGTAACCAGTGACGTTAAGGGGATGAAATTTCAGTCCATTGGTAGGACTGAAGCCAGAATGATGCTAGAAAATCGTTTACGTAGTTTACGTCGCAGTGGTAAACCACAGGAGTATGATCAGCTTCAAGGAGTTTTCCAGCGTACATTCCAATGACAAGTTCAATTGCTGAACGCGTAACAATCATTCGCGCCCAACTACCCCCATCAGTAAGGTTAATAGCTGTTAGTAAGCAGGTGTCAACTCAATTGATGCGGGAAGCCTATGGGGCTGGTATTCGTGATTTTGGTGAAAGTCGCATTCAAGAGGCGGCCAGTAAACAAATTGAGTTGCAAGATCTACCAGGCATTACTTGGCACTTTATTGGTCACTTACAAAGTAACAAAGCTAAAAAGGCTGTGGAGTTATTTTCCTGGATTCATTCGGTAGATAATCTACACATTGCTGAGCGTCTCCACACTATAGCTCAAACAATGGGAACTAATCTATACAGTTGCCTACAGGTCAAAATTCTCCCAGACCCTCAAAAATCCGGTTGGACAGTGCCCCAATTGTTAGCGGAATTGCCATTACTAAGTCAATACCAAAGTTTACAAATTCAAGGTTTGATGACAATTCCTCCCTGGGGCTTAAAGGAAGAGCAAATATTGCATGTATTTAATCATACCTACAATCTAGCTCAAGAAATTGCCTCCCAAAAATGGGCAAATATAGGAATGAGGGAACTATCTATGGGTATGTCTGGGGACTATGAGTTGGCGGTAAAAGCTGGTGCTACCATGGTGAGACTGGGGACAATTTTATTTGGGAATCGCCCTTAGATTTGACTTCAAGGTTGTGATCTTTTTCCCTATTTAGGAAAAAAGATGTAAAATAGAAAACTAACTAATAATAATTAAGTAAGTATTTATTAGAATATGTGGTATCTTAACCCCCTTGACAAATTCGATCATTGGTACAGAATTGGGATGAAATAACTTTTTATTGTAAGGATATATAGGATACTGTCCTTTTCCATCGTTATTTCTAACGAGTTTTTTGAAGAGCAGTTGTTTAGTATAATCTGTTAGGTAAATACTAACAACAGTAAGGAACGAAGCCCACAGCAGCTAGATTTACATCGGATCAATTAAGGTAATTTCCAGGAGCATGAAAAATGAACAACATATTTTCTAAACTCAGAGATTTTGTGGGCTTGAATGAGCCAGTAGAATATGAGTACTATGAGGAGGAGCAGGATAATGATAACTATCAACCGGGTTATCAACCAGAAAATCCTCAGCCAGCTCCACAGGAAACCACCACTAGCAATAGAAGGTGGCGAGAAACCCCCCCAACAGTAACCCAAGAAGAAGTAGCAGGATCAAAACATATGACTAATGTGATTGGTATGCCAGGTGCGATTAATGGAATTTCAGAGGTTTTGGTTTTAGAACCCCGCACTTTTGAGGAAATGCCTCAAGCGATTCAAGCGTTGCGAGAGCGCAAGTCTTTAGTGTTGAACCTAACAATTATGGATCCAGATCAAGCTCAAAGGGCTGTGGACTTTATTGCTGGTGGTACTTACGCTTTAGATGGTCATCAAGAAAGAATAGGTGAAAGTATATTCTTATTTACTCCTAGTTGTGTACAAGTTAGTACCCAAGGGGGATTTTTACATGAAGTTCCCCAACCTCCAGTACGTCCGGTTCGGAACACCGGTAATTGGGGAAGTGAGCCCAATCGTATGGTACAATAAGGACTAAACCAATGGACGACTAATCACTAAATGACTATTAAATTGGGTTTAATTGGGGGTGGGGTGATGGGAGAAGCCATTTTATCCCGTCTCCTGGCCAGGGAAATTTACCAAGTATCAGAAGTAATCGTTAGTGAACCTCAGGAAGCTCGAAGGAGTTTTTTGCACCAAAGGTATGGGGTGTCTGTAACCAATGACAATGGTCAGATGTGGTCTCAGGTGAAAGAAACAGTGATTTTGGCTGTCAAACCTCAAATCCTTTCTGCTGTGGTTGAGGAAGTGGTTGATATGTTGCCCATAGAACCTTCCCCATTAATGATTTCTATTTTAGCTGGGGTGTCCTTAAAACAATTGGAGAACTCCTTTCCTGGAGTGTCTATAGTTCGTGCTATGCCAAATACACCAGCGACGGTGGGTGCAGGGATGACTGCTATTTGTTGTGGAGGGCATATCCATCCTAGTCATCACCATATAGCTACAAGAATTTTTCAAGCTGTTGGTGAGGTGGTAGAAGTATCTGAAAGCCTCATAGATGCTGTGACTGGTTTATCTGGGAGTGGGCCTGCCTATGTGGCATTAATGATAGAAGCATTGGCTGATGGAGGAGTAGCATCCGGTTTACCTAGAGCAGTGGCTAAACAATTAGCTCTGCATACGGTGTTAGGGACAGCAAAACTAATTGCAGAAACTAATATACATCCAGCAGAATTGAAAGACCAGGTAACCAGTCCAGGGGGAACAACCATTGCTGGGGTGAGGGAATTGGAGAGGGCTGGTTTCCGTTCTGCTTTAATGGAAGCTGTTAAAGCTGCGGCTGAACGCTCGCGGGAACTGGGTTTATTATTGTCGTTGACAATCATCCTCTGGTGTATAACATTGCCAGCAGTAGCAGTGGATTGGACTCATCCCCTATCATTTAGCAACGCTGAGTTAGGAAGACATAATTTTTCTGGACAAAATTTACAAGCTGCTGAATTCTCTAATGCTAATTTAGAGATGGCTAATTTTGCTAATGCTGACTTGCGAGGAGCAGTTTTCAGTGCTTCTGTGATGACCCAAGCAAATTTACATGGGGCGGACTTAACCAATGCTATGCTAGATCAGGTAAAATTAACAGATGCTGATTTAAGTGATGCCATTTTTATAGAGGCAATTTTGCTGCGTTCTAACTTTGCGAAGACCAACATTGATGGAGCAGATTTCAGCGAAGCTATCTTAGACAGGGGACAAGTAAGGGATTTGTGTAAGAATGCTAGGGGAATAAATTCTCGAACCCATGTTCAAACTCGTGATTCTTTGGGGTGTGGATGAAGCGCATAGGTATAATTGGTGGTGGACAACTAGCTTTAATGATGGGGGAACCAGCTAAAACCCTAGGTCTGGAATTGATAGTACAGACTCCTGCTATAACTGACCCAGCTGTAGCTATTGCTCAGGATGTGGTTTTAGCATCGGTTGGGGATGCAGTAGCAACGAGTATATTAGCTACTAAATCGGATCTAATCACCTTTGAAAATGAGTTTGTTAATTTAGATGCTTTGTCTGAGTTAGAGAAGCAAGGTGTGTGTTTTCGTCCCCATTTAGGCGCTTTATCTCCTTTATTGGATAAATACCATCAAAGATGCTATTTGAGAGATTTAAATTTACCTGTGCCGCAATTTTTCCCTTGGGTAAATTGGCCAGATTTGGCATCAAAAATAGAATATTTGGGGTTTCCCCTAGTGGTTAAATCTAGAAGACATGGTTATGATGGTCAGGGCACTTTTATTGTAGACAATCATGCTAGTTTCTCTACTTTAGTCAATCAAGTTGATAAAAAACCTGTTGAATTCCTCATTGAAGAATTTGTTCCTTTTACTAAAGAGTTGGCAATTGTTGCTGCTCGTTCAGTGAAGGGAGAGATTGTGACCTACCCAGTAGTAGAAACCCAACAGGAAAAACAGGTTTGTCGCAGGGTCATTGTCCCAGCGGATATTACCCCTGACCAGGAAGACCAAATTGTGGCGATCGCCCGCAAGATATTAACCAGTTTAGGAGTAGTGGGGGTATTTGGGATTGAGTTATTTATTGCTGCTGGGGGGAAGATTTTAATCAACGAAATTGCACCGAGGACTCATAACTCTGGGCATTTTTCCCTAGATGCTTGTAAAACATCCCAATTTGAGCAACAGCTCAGAGCTGTGGTGGGAATGGATTTAGGGGACACAAGTTTAACCGTTCCAGCTGCGGTCATGGTCAACCTATTAGGGTATGAAGACTCACATAATGAGTATTTCCAGACTAGGGAAAAATTAGCAACTATTCCCCACTCTCATCTACACTGGTATGGCAAAAGGGAATCCCGTCTGGGACGTAAATTAGGACATATCACAATATTAATAGAAGAGCTAAATCAGGAGTTGATAGAGAAAATTATCTACGAAGTGGAATCTATATGGTATACTAGGAATAGTGCAGATAGATAGGGGAAAATTTTTTTCTTCCCCCCCTATACAAATAATAGTTAATGGTTATAATATAGGGGTTGAACTACGACGTTGGTGACTGCCCTCAAGTTTTTTGATCTATGTCTTTAACGAAAAGGGAACCAATTAGTTCTTGTGGCAGTAGACCGGGCTTGTACTCGGAAACTTTAAACAAGCAACAGCCATTCCCACCTGGTTTAACCAGGTCATAAACTTAGGTAAAACGGCGTTGTGGTCAACTAATCATGGGTTTTTAGTTTTTAAAAACTAAAAAGCAGCTTTTTGGGCTATTCTCAACTTGGCTGAGCGGGAGCGGGGATTGTGTTGAATTTCCGACTCCGTGGCTGTAATTGGTTTTTTAGTCATCACCGTTAATAGGTCAGAGTTCCGTAACCCGTGTTTGACAATTCTATCCTCCAAGCTATGAAAACTAATAAGAGCTATTTTTCCTCCAGGAACTAGGGAGGGTGGTGCTTTGTGAAGCAAAGTTTCCAGGACTTGTAACTCATCATTCACTGCGAGACGTAGAGCTTGAAACACACGGGTTGCTGGGTGGATTCTACCATAGCGATATTTAGGTGGAACACAGGAGCTGATGGATTCTGCTAGTTCTGTGGTGGTAGAAAAAGGGCGGTTCTCGATGATGCGCCTAGCTATTTTTCGAGAAAGTCTTTCTTCACCGTAGTGAAAGAAAATATGGGTCAGTTCTTGTTCATCCCACCCATTAACTATATCAGCAGCGGTGAGAGATTGTTGCTGATTCATGCGCATATCCAGATTAGCAGTATTTCTAAAACTAAACCCCCTTACTGGATTATCCAAATGATAGGAACTAACTCCCAAATCTGCCAAAATTCCATCATAAGTATTGGGAGGGAAGGGAAAATTAGCAAAATTAGTGTGTAGAAAATCAACACGATCTCCAAACTCAGATAAATTGATTTTTGCTGCTTTCAGAGCGTCTAAATCCTGGTCAACCGCCATCACCTTAGTGTTGTCAGCAGCTTGTAATATTAACCGAGAGTGTCCACCACCACCCACGGTTAAATCCAAATAATTGCCACCCGCTTGGATATTTAAACCCCTAATTAATTCCTCGCCCAGAACGGGAATATGAGAAAAAGCAAATTGATTTAATGGTGTTAATGGCGGGTTATTGATAACCATCAACTCATTTCTCCTGTATTAAAACATAAGGTTCTATAATTAACGCATTAAATCTTTTAGTGGGATTCCCATTCCAATCTCCTAACTGTATGGGAGAAGGCTTGCTAATTAATTGTTCATCAATCCACACCCCAACAGACTGGGTATTATCACTGGCGATCGCCTCTCCCACATCTAATAGGTCTAATCCCGATGCTACCACAATGATAGCATCTCTTTGCGCATGGGGGACTAACCATTCCCATTCTGCTTCATCTAGGTTCTCTGTTAGCTTTTCTTTTAAATCTGACATAATTTGCCTACCTACCCAAGTCATGTAACCTATTTATAGCTTCCGCACATTGACGAGTAACTGCTTCCAATTCCTCCTTACTTGTGGAACTAGGAGTTGCAATCAATTTACCAATTCTAATAGTTAAGGGAACCTTGCGGGGAATAGGTGTACCCGGTTGGACGATTTTTTCACTTCCCCACAAACTCACCGGTAATAGGGGAACCTTGGCTTTAGCAGCTAGTAGTGCGGCGCCTCGTTTAGGGTCATGAATACGCCCATCACTGGTTCTAGTTCCTTCTAAAAATACTCCCACTGCCCAACCATTTTCTAAATATTCCAGGGCGTATCTAATTGCTCCTCTATCTGCTGTACCGCGACTCACTGGATATGCACCATATAATTTAATAGCCTGGGCTAAAACAGGAATTTTGAATAATTCCTCTTTGGCCATGTATGCTACAGGACGACATACACAATTAGACACTATGGGAGGGTCAAAGTAACTAGCATGGTTACTGACGATCACCAACCCACCTGTTTGGGGAACATTTTCCACCCCATAGATTTTGCCCCCAAAGTAAGCGTGTAACATGGGGCTGACCACAGACCATTTGAAAGCGTGGTAAAGTGCTAAGCTAATTAAGGGTTCCCGTTCTCTGGTCACGAAAATAATTTAAAAGCGACTATATATTAGAATAGTTCATGTCGATCGCCTTTTGCCATCCTGCAGGACTAATTACCTTTCCCATGTCTAGAGAATTTTTTATTGGCAGTAGAGTTCGTTTAGTTACCTTACCCCCCTATATCAAAACTGCTGATCCCATGCCCATGTTACGTCCTCCGGATGTAGTTAGCATGGAAGAAGAAGGTATAGTTATTGACCTGAGACCGGGGGGATATTGGGTAGTGCGTTTTAGCCAGGGTACATTTCTGGTAGAAGGTCAATATATGGAAAGAGCAGATCATTGATTGTTAAGAATTAAGATGTTTTGAAAGTTCAATCGAATTTAGAGCGCGAATTCAATGTAGCATTGTTTCCTGTTAACCGCCATCTGTTTTTCTCTCCCAAACTATGCCCTTTCCAAGATCCAGTGGAATTTTACTTCATCCCAGTTGTTTTCCCAGTCGCTTCGGGATTGGTGACCTAGGGTTGGAAGCCTATCGTTTTATTGATTTTCTGCAGGAGAGCTATCAGCAGTATTGGCAAGTTTTACCCCTAGGTCCCACGGGCTATGGTAGTTCTCCTTACATGTGCTATTCTGCCATGGCGGGGAATCACTTACTAATTAGTCCGGACAAGCTAGTAAATGAGGGTTTGTTATGTGAGGCTGATTTTGCTGATTTACCGCAATTTACTGCTGATAAAGTAGATTTTGCACAAGTGATCCCCCAAAAAATCAGTTTGCTCCAGCGGGCATGCGATTATTTTAAAATAAGTGCTAATAGTCACCAAAGGGCAGCATTTGACCAATTTTGCCAGAGCAAAGGTTATTGGTTAAACAATTATGCCTTGTTTATGTCTATCAAAGATGCTCAAGAGGGAGAAGGCTGGTACAATTGGCCATTAGAACTAGCTAAGCGGGAGCCAGAAGCCATAAGCAAGATTGAGCAAGATCTAGCAGAACAAATATTCTATTACAAATTTATTCAATATGAGTTTTTTCGTCAGTGGTCAGAACTCAAAGAGTACGCCAACGAACGGGGAATAGGTATTATTGGGGATATACCCATTTATGTAGCTCATGATAGTGCTGATGTGTGGGCAAATCCTGAGTTTTTTGCCTTAGATACAAAGACGGGAGCGGTGGATCTAATGGCCGGGGTGCCACCAGACTATTTTAGCGCCACTGGTCAATTGTGGGGAAATCCGGTTTACAACTGGGAGGAATTAGAAAAACAGGATTTTGCCTGGTGGGTGCAACGTTTTGAAGCCATACTAGATTATGTGGATATAATCCGCATTGACCACTTTCGGGGTTTTGAAGCCTATTGGGCCGTTCCCCAGGGAGAAGAAACTGCTATTAACGGGGAGTGGATAAAAGCACCTGGAAAAGAGTTTTTTGCCCTGGTTAAACAAAGACTGGGCAAATTACCGATTTTAGCTGAAGATCTGGGAATTATCACCCCAGAGGTAGAGGCGCTAAGAGATGAATTTGAGTTTCCTGGAATGAAGGTATTACAATTTGCCTTCGGTTCCGATCCTGGCAATCCATTTTTACCCTTTAACTATCCCAGAAATGCTGTAGTGTATACTGGTACTCATGACAATGACACAACTGTTGGCTGGTTTAACACTGCCAACGATTACGAAAAGCAAAACCTATTATTATACTTAGGTGGTGTTAGTAGTGATGGAATTAACTGGGACTTGATCCGACTAGCTTTGATATCCATTGCTAATCAGGCAATCATTCCCCTACAAGATATTTTGGGTTTGGGAACGGAGTCCAGAATGAACTACCCCGGAACAACAGAAGGTAACTGGGAATGGCGTTATGAAGAAGGCGTGCTAAATCAAGAACTAAGCAGTCGTCTAAAGACCATCACTCAACTTTGTGGTCGATCTCCCAAAACTTCCTGATTTGGATCATGGCGGGGGGTTAATTAAGGTAGATGTACCCCATCAGAGTTCTTAAAATTGAACAGGGTTAGACGCGATTCTAATTTCACTGGGTCTCCCTGGTTTTCCCATCTGTTTAGGTTCTTCCTGGTTAACCCTCATTACCACACCCCCAGCGTTATCTGTTTTGACTCTTAGTTCCTCGGTAGCTTCCCAATCCCTTTGAGATCCCTCGGTCAAAACTCCTTCAAATTTTGTTTTGCCGTCGGCAACAACACGAATCCAAGCTGGTGAATTCACAAGAAGACGAACCTGGACAAGGTTGTTTTTGGCGTTGACTTTATCACTAACCCAATTGACTGGTTGATACACTACCAATCTTCTATTGGATGTTTTTGGTACAGGTAAATTGTTGCTAGCTTCTGCGTGGGGTTGATTATTTTTCTCTTTAGCTTCTATATTCTGAGTTAGGGATTGAGATAAACCACTTACTGAACAAACTATGACAAGTATGTAGAGCAAATAAAGATGGAAAGAACGCAATTCTAAGAAAACCCGATTTCTATATCCATATCTAGGTTTAAAAACTAATTTTGGTGACCCCGTGGGGAAACTACTGGCTAACTCCACTCCATTTAAGCTCAGTGCATTAGCAAATTGTCTGATTAAACCCTGAATATAAACAGGTTCGGGGAGACTTGACAAGTCTCCTGCCTCAATTGCAGTGAGCAAACGACCGGAAATTCTGGTAGTCAAAACCACTTCATTTATAGACAACCCCTTTTCCTGACGTAAAGCTGCTAACTGACTCCCCAACTCCAAAAGTTTTTGTAACTGTTGCTCTTCTATTGAGAGGTTTTTTGGTTTGTGGGCCCTTTTAGGGAACCTTAACCATTTTGTAATTTTCAACATACTCCCCGTTCCTTAATCACTCCCTACCTGATTCCAATTACAAGTTAACTCAATTTTGTATCTGGTGGACCAGATGCTGTAATAAAATAATCTCGCTGGTTACAAGATGACGATACTTACCAATATCAGTAAATTTACCCTGTGAATTTTGCAGTTGGATTGTCCCTATTGCTCTGCGATCAAGGTGCACAACTGGATATCCCAACTGTTGAGCCACACGACGAATCTGACGGTTTCTTCCCTCCTGTAAAATAATCTCCAGTTTACTTTGGGTGACCCCCTGTTCGATTAATTTAACTTGAGCAGTTCGTGTTTTCCTCCCGTCTAACATTACTCCCTCACTCCACATCCTCAGAACGTTTTTTGGCGGATGTCCTTCCACTACAACATGATAAGTCTTGGAAATATCATGGCTAGGATGAGTAAGAGCGAATGTTAGATCTCCATCATTGGTTAAGATTAATGCACCAGTAGAATCAGCGTCTAACCTTCCGACAGGATGAATACCAGTACCCTGGCGTAATTTTGCCGGTAACAGATCTAAAACTGTTGTTCTACCTTGAGGATCATTACAGGTGGAAACCACTCCTGTGGGTTTGTTTAATAGTAAATACACTAAAGCTGGACGATTACCCTGTATTACGGGTTTACCATCAATGGAGATTATATCCACTCTAGGATCGACCTTTTGACCCAAGCGCGCCAAAATTCCATTGATCCGCACTCGTGATTGTCCAATCATCTCTTCAGCTTCGCGACGGGAGGCTATACCCCATTGAGAAATAATTTTTTGTACCCTTGTTTCCATGGAACAATTTAAATTTAGTGTGCCTCCTAATTGATAAGATAAGTATATACAGTGGAAAATAAGGTTGTCGAGATGACAAAACGAACCTTTCAGGGAGAAAAAAGTAGTAAGACCCGAATAATAACTAAGATTCTTAATGCAGCAATTAAGCTTTGGTTAAGATCTCAGTTAAGTGAGGTTTCCGAGCTAGAGATTAAGGTTGATACAGACGATCAGCAGTTGCTTTCTGGGCGTATCCCCAAAGTCTCCATTTTGGCGACTAAGGCAGTTTACCAGGGTATTCATATTACCCGTGTTCAACTTACAGCTCAGGAAATACATGTTAACCTTGGCTCTGTGATCCGAGGCCAACCATTACGACTGTTGTCAGTAGTGCCCGTGTTTGGTGAACTACTTATCAACGAGGTGGAACTAAATAGTTCCCTCTCTTCTCCGCTACTTTCTCATGCTATCAAAGAGACGGTACTTAAAACAATACCAGAACTTGGCAAAAAATACCAGTCTATTTTCTGGAATGAAATTGCACTCCATACCCAGGGTTTTATACTCCAAGGTGTGGCTCAAAGTGCTGGAAAGTCTGAGTCTTTAGGGGTTCGCGTCAAATTACAACTGGTGAGTGGGCAAGAAATAAAATTAACACTGTATAAAGACATCTATAGTCCATGTCAAGCTGCAGAAGGTGAGATTGATCATATTGAAGAACTTTTACATCTGGGTTCAGATGTAGATTTAGAGGAATTGAGTCTGGAATCGGGACAGATTTCCTGTCGAGGAAAGATTAATGTCAATCCATGAAACCATACTAACACTTATGTTAATCAATTAGGGGTAATACTAGGGTGATAAAATAATAAACCAGGGGAGCGGTAAAAATATAACTGTCAGTGCGGTCTAATATTCCACCATGGCCGGGGATCAACTGTCCAGAATCTTTTACCCCCGCATCTCTTTTAAGTAAAGATTCGGTCAAATCTCCTAACAAACTGGCAATCCCAATTAATAAACCCAATGTTAGACCAGTCAGGAAGAAATAAGGCAAATTGAGAAAATATGACCCCCACAAAGCTAAGACCAGACTACCCACCATACCAAAAATCGCCCCTTCCACGGTTTTTTTGGGACTGATACTGGAAAGAGGAGTTCTGCCAAAATATTTACCAAATATATAAGCACCAATATCAGCAGCCCAAATACACAAAAAAGTTAGTATGGTAAAGGTGAAACCCCGGGGTAAATCGTCTAGTTTAATTTGTGCAAGTTGGGTATTAAATAAGTAGTCATATAAGTAATTACCCAAGTTAACATACCCATCCTGAATATTTCGCAGTCTCACCCAATAACTGGGTAAATAACCAACATAAAACAAACCCATAATAGAAGCAGAAATATCCGCAATCGTAGCAAGTTGCGGTTGAAAAAGTAGGTAAAAACAAATAAGAGTTCCTGCTATGGGCATAACTGCATCCGCTAAACTAGGTTGGAAATTACAAATGCCTAATAAAATTAAACTGACAGAGATGGTAGTTTTAGCAGCGGGTCTCATTCCTCTAGAACGAACTAAATTAAAATATTCCAGTTGACCAAAAAACACAATTATACCAATAGCTATCGTGAAATACCAACCTCCCAACAACGTGCAAGATACAGCAAGAACAATAGCAATAATTCCACTAATAATTCTGGACCAAGGCATGGCAAAAATAATATTTGAGATTTTCGACTTTGGATTCAATCAAGTTTTTCACCACTAAGGATAAAAATAGGATCCGTAGACACAAGGGTTTGAGAAAAACCTCTGGTTTCCAATCGGTTGACAGCAGACTGCATAACTTCTATATTTCTAGCTGTCAACTCTGATAGGGTTTGGGATATGGCATATAGACTCTCTAGATTAGCAGCTGTAGCAACTACACGACCAGATAGGGGTAAATAATTCCAGATGGCTTGTAAAGTTTCTTTGATAGCTCTCCCCCCTTCTATACAAACACGATCAGGAATCGTTTGTATACTATTTAGGCAATCTGGAGCAGTCCCCTCTACCACTCTAATATTTTTTACTTGAAAGCGATCGCAATTACGCTTGATTAAATTGGCGACTTCCTCATCTCTTTCCACAGCTATCACCTGTCCCTGGGGACATAATAAACCTACTTCTATGGCAATTGTCCCCGTACCAGCTCCCACATCCCACAATACAGAATCCGGTTTAAGACGCAGTTGGGAAATCAACAACAATCGCAATTCTCTTTGACTAAAAGGTATACCCGGTAAATTTTCAAATAGGTCATCGGGTATACCAGGGCTAATATAGGGCCAAAGTTGGCAAGGCATAGGTCACTAAAGGTAAAATTTTAACCTGGAAGCATTTCAGGGATAGATGATCTACCCCTGGTCAACTTATAGCCATAGCGAGGGCGATCCAGAACGCCTACCTGACTAAGTATTTATCACGTCCCCGATTGCCAGGAATTTATATACTCGATTTGAGCTACTGTTAAAGTATCAATTGCAATACCCAAGGCTTGCAATTTCAACTGGGCAATTTCTTGATCTACTTCTTTGGGTATGGAATATAGACCTGGTGATAATTTACCTTGGTTTTTTACTAGGTATTCACACGCTAAGGCCTGGTTGGCAAAACTCATATCCATTACTGCACTGGGATGTCCTTCCGCAGCAGCTAGGTTAACTAAACGACCTTCACCTAGTACAATAACTGATTTGCCACTCTGGAGTACATATTGTTCTGTAAAGGGTCTAACTACTTTGATTTCCTTGGCTTGGGAAGCTAGATATTTTAGATCTAATTCTATATCAAAGTGTCCAGAGTTACACACTATTGCCCCGTCTTTCATGGTGTCGAAGTGTTCACCTCTGACCACATGTTTATTACCCGTTACAGTAATAAACAGATCGCCTTGGGGTGCTGCTTCGGACATGGGTAACACACGAAAACCATCCATTACTGCTTCAATTGCTTTAATGGGGTCAATTTCTGTGACAATAACGTTTGCACCTAGACCACGGGCACGCAGGGCGGTTCCTTTACCACACCACCCATAACCTGCTACCACAATGGTCTTCCCTGCTAGTAATATATTAGTAGCACGAATAATACCATCTAAGGTAGATTGACCTGTACCATAGCGGTTATCAAAGAAATGCTTGGTATCAGCGTCATTGACGTTCATTGCTGGAAAGGTCAATACACCATCATTCAACATTGCTCGTAACCGAACAATACCTGTTGTGGTTTCTTCCGTTGTTCCAATGAGATCTGCTATTTGGTGTTGGCGTTCTTGAACTAAGGTAGCAACTACATCACTACCATCATCAATAATAATATTTGGACGGTGGTCTAAGGCAATTTGTACGTGACGACTATAGGTTTCAGCGTCTTCCCCTTTGATGGCAAATACTGGAATGCCATAATCACTCACTAAGCAAGCAGCTACATCATCTTGAGTTGATAGGGGATTACTAGCAATTAGAACCGCATCAGCACCACCTGCTTTGAGGGCGATCGCTAAATGTGCTGTTTCGGTAGTTACGTGGGCGCAGGCGACCAATCTCAAGCCAGCAAAGGGCTTTTCTTGTTCAAAGCGATCGCGGATTTGTTTGAGTACGGGCATTTCTCTACCGGCCCAGTCAATACGTTGTCTTCCCAAGGGAGCTAGAGCAAGGTCTTTAACCTCGTGCTTTAATCGGGGAGCAGTTACAGTCATGAAAAGTTATCCTCTATAAAAAAATCCTATTTGTCTGGAGCTATTGGTCTGGGGAGGGATTTTAAACTTCCGCCTTTTGACCGATCACCTTGGACAAGGGGTTAAGAAACCTTTACGTACTTTAACAAGATTTTCCCCAACTGGCAAACTTTTGGTTAAATTACATCAACCTTGTAAGAATCGACTGCTGAATTTTTTGGTTAATAACATTCAGATCAAATTTTTGTTGGCTAAGCTGTTGTGCATAACTAGCAATATTTTGGATTTGTTGTTGTTGGTCAAAACAATATTTAATTATACTTGCCAACTCATGAGGTTGATTAGGTGTAACTAAAAAACCATTTGTGCCATTTTCTATTAGTTCTACAGCTCCTCCAGATTTAGCTGCGATGACTATTTTACCACAGAGCATACCTTCCACAATAACTCTTCCAAAAGGTTCAGGTGCAATGGATGTATGGGTGATTAAATCACAAGCTGACATTAATTGTGGTATATCCTGACGAAAGCCTAAAAATTTAACTCGGTGTTCCAATTGTAGGTGATGAACTTTTTGGTGTAATTCCCGAACATACTCATGTTCTCCAAATAAAGCATCTCCCACCAGAATAGCTATGATATTGTCTGGAACATGGGCTAATGCTTCTATCAGAATGTGCTGTCCCTTCCATGGAGATAACCTACTGAAATGTCCAATGACAAATTTATTCTCTACTGCTAAAGTGTTGCGTATTTGCTGGATTTGATATTCTGATACTTGATAATTTTTCGTATCAAACCCATTATATACAACTTCTACCAGTTGAGAGACTCCTCCAGCTTGAATAAATGCGTCCTTACTAGATTGAGAGTTAGCAATCACTAAAGATGCAAACCTATTGGCAAAATTAACAGCGATTTGTAAGTTAATGTGACTAAAATGTTCTAAAGACAAAATATCATGTAGATGGTAAACCAAGGGGACACGAGTCAAAAAACTAGCAATTGCTCCTACAACTAAAGCCTTTTGGGTGTTAGCATAGATTAAATCATAGTTTTTAGCATGGCAAATAACTGCATTAATAAGAGGGATAATGTGTTGTATACCAATCAAGCTAGATAAAAAACTACTTTTCTTTCTAATAGGAATACTTTGAGTTGTTAAAACCTCCACAGGAATTTGATAGTTTTCTAATAGCTTTCTAAAATCACCATCAGCAAATAAACCCACTAAACAACTATCACCAAAAGGTTTAGCAATATCCAATAGACATAACTCTGCACCACCTGGTTTACCACTTTGGTCTAAAAACAGAATCTTCATAATTATCTTATTTATGGAATACAATTACTTGTCTCACCCTTTGAGCAATATTAGTCCAATCATAGTTTTCAGCAGCATAATTTCTACATTCTTCCCTAGAGGGTAAAACAATCTTTGCTAACATTACTTCCTGCAATTTATTGGCAAGACTATCAACCGCTATGGAATCAGTAATTAACTCAGGTGTAAAGGGTTGTAAAATTTCTGGCATTCCCCCCACAGGAGTACATAAAACAGGAGTTCCACAAGCCAAAGACTCTAGAATTGCCAGTCCAAAACCTTCAAAAGATTGACTTGGCATCACAGTCAAATCAGCTGCTTGGTAGGCTATAGGTAACTGTTGATCTGGTAAAAATCCTAAAAATCTGACTTGATTTTCCAATCCCAATTCCACCACTTGTTTCTCCAGAGAAGTTTGTATATGTCCCCTTCCAGCAATAGCTAACCAAATATCTGGAACTACAGGCTTAATTTTTGCTATTGCTGTCAAGAGTTTATCAATTCCCATACGATGTACTAGACGACGAGAGGTAAATAATATCTGTCTTTCAGTTGGCCAACCCAGTTGTTCTCTCGCTGCTAAACGGGATAAATTATTTTTAAAATGTTTCACATCTACTCCCCCAGGAATAACATGTATTTTTTCCCAGGGAACCTCATACTGTTGATGTAAAATGTTCCCAAAAGCTCGACTTAAAACTATAAAGCGATCGCATTGGTTATAGGTATTTTTTTCCACCACGTGTTGCTTGATCCAAATAGTCAGTTGTTTATTTAATAGTTCCTCTTGACTTTCAGCGGCCCATGGACCATGGAAATTAAATGTAATTGGCAAGCTCTTGGGTAAAAGATCTAAAATAGGAAAGCTATACAATGCAAAGTGTAAGTTAACTGCATCAAAGTGATTGAGGTTAATTTGTCGAAAGCTACTGCGAATAGACCATAATCTTTGCCAAATCTTGCTATGGGGAGATGCGAGATTACGTAACCTAATATTGGCAATAGATATATCCTCTTGTTCAGGTAGACCAACTCCGCATAATTCAATCTGGTCTTGGTTAATAGCCAATTTATCAATTAGTTCATAAATATACCTTTCCATTCCCCCTGGTGTGGTAGGGAACCAACCGCTCCCGACGGTGAGGATAGAAGCGGAATTTAATACTGATTTTGTACTTATATCTTCCACCTAAAAATCTCCTTTGATAAATCGGTCAACAGTACTGATTAACAACATCAACTTACATGTGTTCAAATCCGGTCAAAAATCCCGGTTCAATCATGTCTTTATAATTCAAAATAATTGAATGTTAAGTACCCAGTTAACCCATCTATCCTAGGAATTATTTTTAACCCATATTTTGTAGAAGAGGGTCTACTATTTGATAGTAAGTAGGGAGGCACAATTATTTGTAGGATGGGTTAGTGGTAGGGTAACCTGTGGGGGGTTTCGTTCCTCAACCCAACCTACATTCATGTTTAATTCCACTCACCCGGTTAGGGGTAGATTCAGGTTTAGGTTCAAAATCTCACCTTATATAAGGCTATTATTTCCCCTACATTTAATTGTTCCTTCACTATTTTACCTCCTTGGGATTTAATAGTTTTTTTCCAGTCGCTGGTAGTTTCTAAAAACACCTCCGTGCCTAAATAGGTTTCCAAAACTGCCCAATCTTCTGCTACTGGTTGAACTGAATTGATAGTGTCAAAGACAAAATTTCCACCAGGTTTTAAGACCCGTTTTACCTCCTCCAGTACCAATTGCCAATATTCCAAAGGAAAGTAATAACTAAATCCTGTAGCAATGACTAAATCAAACTGTGCTGCATCATATTCCAAACAATGAGCTGCTCCTAATTCCACACCCTTAAACAGCTTAGAATTTAATTGGGAACCCCGAGAATTTAAAGCATCCCTGGCTATATTGCTAATTTCCTGTCCGTGGAAATATGCTTGCCAATCTCGCCAAGGATATATTAAAAAACTAACTCCGCAACCAATATCTAAACAGTGTTGATTTTTTTGAGGTTGGGCAATTTCCCAAAACGGGGTGGCAATTTTTGATGATAGGATCCCACTTTTCCATTCTTGATAAATGGACATTTGTTTGATTTCCTCTGGTAGTTCAAAGGGTTGATTTTGATATTCTTGATTGAATCGATGAGCTACCTGTTCTATTCTCTGTTGCCATTTGTCCGCAGAATAGCTGTTTTTAAAAATATGGGAGAGTGAATTTTTAGACATGATTTCTCCGTAACTTAATTAAACCCTAGCTAATAATGGTGCAGCACCCAACAGAGTTTGGGTGTAAGGATGCTGGGGATGGGAAAATATTTCCTTCGTTTTTCCTAACTCTACTATTTTACCACTATTCATTACAGCAATGCGATCGCACAAAAACCTAGCCAACCATAAGTCATGGGTAATAAATAGGTAAGTTAGGTCAAATTCCGCCTTTAATTGTAACATTAAATCCAAAACCTGGGTTTGGACACTAGCATCCAACATACTCACAGGTTCATCACAGATCACTAATTTAGGGCGGGTAATCAAAGCTCGCGCTATGGCTACCCGTTGTTGTTGTCCCCCCGATAAATCTGCTGGATAACGGCGATAATAAGTTTGCCAAGGAGTTAACCCCACTTTTTCTAACATCCATACAACCTCTTCTTCGGCCTGTTTTCCACGGGCTATTTTGTGAATTAATAGGGGATCTGCTATACTTTCTCCCACGGTCATAGCTGGATTTAAACAAGCATGGGGATCTTGAAATATCATTTGAATTTCCCTGCGGAAACTGCGAACTTCTTCACGGGATAATCTGGTTAATTCTTGCCCTAAAAATTCCACTTTTCCACCCGTGGGAGGAATCAATTGTAAAATGGTTCTAGATAGGGTACTTTTACCACAACCTGACTCTCCCACCAGACCTAATATCTCTCCTGGATATAATTCTAGGTTAATGCCATCTACTGCTTTGATTGTTTGCTGTTGACTCTGAAATAATCGCTCTAGAAAATTCGGCTCTATACTATAATACTGTTGTAATTCTGTGATTTTAAGGATGGGATTTTCTTTTTTCTCCTCTTCTCCCACACCTACTGGTTCTTGCTGAATGTGTAGAGCTGCTCTTAATAAAGATTGAGTGTATTCATGCTGTGGTTGTTTAAATACACTCTCTGTTTTACCCATTTCCACTATTTTACCCTGGTACATCACCCCAATGCGATCGCAGTATTCTGCTACCATTGCTAAATCATGGGAAATCAACAACAAGCCCATATTATCTTCTGCACACAGTCTAGTTAGTTCTTGTAAAATCTGAGCAGAAACAGTTACGTCTAAACTAGTTGTTGGTTCATCCGCAATAATTAACTTAGGATTGAGCAACAAAGCTAAAGCAATAGCTACTCTTTGACGCATTCCTCCACTAAACTCATGGGGGTACTGACTCCAACGACTTCCAGGAATTTTTACTTTTTCTAAGGTAGCCAAAACTCTTTCCTTAGCTTGTTTTTTAGTCAGTTGTGGTGAATGTGCAGCCAAGGTTTCCAAACAGTGTTCACTAATAGTCATTAGTGGGTCTAACCTGGTCATAGGATCTTGAAACACCAAAGCCACCGCTTCACCTCGAAACTGTCGCATTTGAGCAGGAGTTAAATTTAACACCGAACTATCACGAAAATTTACCTGACCTTGAACCCGACTATGGTCAGGCAATAATCGCATAATTGCCCGACCAATAGTAGATTTACCACAACCAGACTCACCCACCAAACCAATCTTTTCTCCTGGTTTTAGACTAAAGGATACATCATTAACCGCCCAGATTGGAGTTTGGTCATAATCTTGAGGATAAGCTACACAGAGATTTTGAATATTCAATAGGGATTCAGTCATAGAGAAATTTGCTCAGTACCACAATGATAACAATAGGGTAACTTCTTATAAGTCAAGTTATGGCAATGGTGACATTCCACATACTGGTAATAACCACAATGGGGACAATGGGCCTCACGAGACCTAAGGTTTCTTCCACAGTTGATGCACTGGGAGTTCTGTACTCTTTTACCAGCTTGAATTTTACTATTAAAAACTACATTCCTTTGCAACAACTTAATAATCCCAAACCCGACTAGGGGAATCACTACAATATAAACATAGCTAACTAAGAATAGTAACCCCCCCAATAAGCTACTAATAATATCTACTAAGAATTTAAATACTACACCAACTTGCAGAAATTCCAAGACTTTGATAACTAGGGGAATCACAAATATAACTAGTAAATGCCAGCTAATTAGAGATACTAGTCCATACCCTTGGCGTTGTGACTTACCATAAATGAATGAAGCGATGAAAATTAAAGGTAATAGGAATATAGCTTGCAGGGTTACTTGAATGCTGGGATACCAAAATGAGGCTGTTTTATAGCCATTAACTAAGTTAGAAAATTGAATTTTATCCTGCAAAAACGAGAGAAATTTGCCACTTGCTGGTTGGTTGAGTAGCTGATTTTTTCTCTTTTTATTTTCCTCTTTAAATTGGGCAATTTGCCTTGTATTCCTATCTAGTTTTTGCCTAGCTTTATCAGCTTCTACTTGGTTGATGGACTTGCTATCAGGTTGACGAGCTATTTTTTCCAGAAGAGTGGAATCATATTGTCTACGAATCTTGGCATTTTCCCCCCCTAACCCATTGATTTTTTCTTGGGTCTGATTAATGGTTTGTAAAAATTGCCGATTTTGAACCGTATTTAAATTGTCTTTTAATAGGCCATAGTTCAGGCATATTTCTGACACTTTCCCTAATCTTCCTTGTTCTTGCTGTTTATATTTTGTGTTAAAGTTGGGCTGATTATTTTCTACTAATGAATTAGTAATTATTTCATAATCTTTAGTTGCTGAGGTTTGCTCTTGATAACCCTTCCATTCATTATGACAGGGATAAGTTTCGTCAGGGGTAAGATGCCATCTACCAATACTATCCAATCCTGTAAATACATTAATTAGAATAAAAACGTCTATTATGATAATAACTATCAAGCTGGCCTTATTTAATGGTTCTCGATTAAGCGTGCTAGTATTATTAAAAACCTTGCTAAAAAGATTACGTACTTTGTTTAACATATTAAATCTGTCAGTTAGTTGTTAAGTTTTCTAGTAGTGTTGTTTATTTGCGAAAGTTACATGCTTGTGCTACCAAAAATAATGACTTCCCAACCAACTGTATCATCTTTTTGACTTCTCATTCATTAGAACCGTAGGAGGAAAATTCGCGGGGTGTAATATTGGGTGGTGCGTCCCACCCATGGGAGTGCTTGACAATTGCCCTTTTAATTTAAAACAGATTAACATTGTATCGTAACTAGTAAAACACATATTGGGTTTTCTCAACCTAACCGACTTGGGCTTTGAGACCGGGAATGAATTCCCGGTCTCCCCCACAGACAGTCTCCAGGTTGCGAGTCCTTCGCGAGCTCTTGAGCTTTGAGACTTAAATTTTACAGTAGGGAACAGAAGAGGGAAAATGTATTAATAAACCATATTCCAAACCTGCTACCACTGCTTGATAGGAAGCTTCCAAAATATTAGTGGATACTCCTACGGTTGTCCAACGTGCTTGACCATTACCAGACTCAACTAGGGCGCGGGTTTTGGCAGAGGTGCCCACATTACCATTGAGAATTCTGACTTTGTAGTCTGTTAGTTCAAACTCGCCAATTTGAGGGTAAAAATTCAACAGCGCTTTACGCAACGCTGCGTCTAAAGCTGCAACAGGACCATTTCCTTCTGCTACCTCTAAAATATTTTCTCCCCCCACACCTACCTTAATTGTCGCTAGGGAGTTAGTGATGTTTTTTCCCTCAGCTAGATCACAATGTACTCGAAAACCTTGGACTTCAAAGAACTGTTGTTTGAGTCCTAATACTTCATACATTAATAGCACAAAACTAGCTTCTGCAGCCTCAAATTGATAGCCTTCATTTTCTAGTTCCTTAATGCGTCTGAGAATTTCCTTGGTTTTCGGGTCATGTTTATCTAATTCTATGCCCAAAGTTTTCGCCTTGGCTAAAACATTACTCACCCCAGCTTGTTCAGAAATCACGATTCGACGGAGATTGCCCACTTGCTCCGGTTGGATATGTTCATAGGTGAGAGAATTACGCTCCACAGCTGAGACATGAATGCCACCTTTATGAGCAAAAGCTGAACGTCCTACATAGGGCGCGTGGTCATCTGGTGCTAAATTAACCACTTCACTCACAAAACGACTTGTGGGTGTTAATTGACTTAGTAGATTTTCGCCAATACAATCATAACCTAATTTTAATTGTAGGTTGGGAATTAAAGAACAGAGATTAGCATTGCCACAGCGTTCACCATAACCATTTATCGTCCCCTGAACCATTGTAGCTCCCGCCATTACGGCTGTAATAGCATTAGCAACTGCCATTTCTCCATCATTGTGAGTATGGATACCAATATGAGCATTTGATGACCAGTCAGAAATTGACTTGCTAACGATAGTAACAACTTGGGAAACCTCCTGGGGGAAAGTTCCACCATTAGTATCACATAAAACCAACCACTCAGCACCGCACTGAGCAGCTGTTTTGATGGTCTGTAAGGCATAATCTGGATTTTGCTTATATCCATCAAACCAATGCTCGGCATCATAAATTACCCGCTTACCTTGGGAACGTAAATACTCGATGGTATCACCAATCATGGACAAATTCTCATCCAAAGAGGTCTTAATGCCCTCTGTAACGTGTAGATCCCAAGATTTGCCAAAAATTGTCACCCAAGTTGTACCCGCAGCTAAAATCGGTTCTAGCATGGGTTCATTAATAGCTTGGGAAAAAGGACGACGGGTGGAGCAAAAGGGGACTAGTTGAGCTTGCTGTAGAGGATTTTTCCCCACTTGCCAAAAAAACTCTATATCCTTGGGATTAGCGCCTGGCCAACCACCTTCTATAAAGGGTACACCTAATTGATCCAGTTTATGGGCAATACATAATTTATCTTGTATAGATAATGACAAACCTTCCCGTTGACTGCCGTCTCGGAGAGTAGTGTCATAGATGAGAATTGGCGTAGAGAGAGCTTTAGTCATAAAGCAAAGATCTGGTAAACTACTACCTATTTTCTATGTTCTTTAATCACTGTACAATTTGGTGCGAGTCAAATTGACCATCAACTCCTACCTGTTATCCCCAAAGTGAGATATGATTTGTTCTTAGCCTGTCAAATCTGGATTTTAGGTAGTTTGAAAATGACACATCATGGATTTTCACGGTCAAGGTTCTCAGCCAGCTTGCACACCGGAAACTTATAAAGGAGATAAACAAGATGGGTAAATGGACACCATTAGTTTTAATGGCTGGAGGCGTGGCAATCCTAGTGGGCACCCTATTGGGGATTAACTTTCCCATGGGTGGAGACCAGTCTGCTAATGTTCCCCCAGAAAGGCGTGCTTCCGGCGTTCTCCCAGCTAATATTAATGTTAACACATCTGCTCCGGGAGAGGATGGGGAATCTGCTAATAGAAATAATCAAAACAATTCGGAAAGTGCCAATAACACGGATATCCCCGATGACGTTCCCAATACTCCCAGAGGTGCTAGGGTAGCTCAAAGCAATTCTACTACCGGTTCACCCAGAGATTCTAGTACCACCCAAGACCTGAACAACAGTGATGGATCTAGCTCTGATATAAATAATGGATCGGAATCTGTTAGAATTAATCGAAACAAACGACCTATTCGTGCTTTGTGGTAGTAAAGTAATTATATAAGGTGTAATCTAGGTTAGGGGGCTAAAGCCCCCAGTCTACCATTAATAGCTAATAATGGCTAAATAAATACTGATAAATACTGAGTAATGAATACGGATATTTTGATTATTGGTGGTGGTGTTATTGGCTTGGCCTGTGCTGTAGAGTTGAAGTTAAGGGGTGAAAATGTTACGGTTTTATGTCGTAATTTTACCGAAGCAGCTGGTCATGCAGCAGCAGGTATGTTGGCTCCTGATGCTGAAAACATAGCCAATGAAGCCATGTTGACCCTGAGCAAGCGATCGCTTTACTTATACCCAGAATGGGTTAGTAAGTTGGAAGAGTTAACAGGGTTGAGTACGGGTTATTGGCCTTGTGGTGTTGTTGCTCCCGTGAGTCAAAAACCAACTAATTACACCCCAGGTTACTGGTTGGATAAATCAACAATTGAGCAATATCAACGGGGTTTAGGATCGGATATAATTGGTGGTTGGTGGTATCCTGAAAACGGACAGGTGAATAATCAGTCCCTAATTCAGGTTTTACGTTCAGCAGCAGAGTCTTTAGGGATTGAGTTCCAGGATGGGGTTACTGTTGAGGCAATTCTACAGCAACATTCCCAGATTATGGGGGTTCAAACCAACAAGGGTTTATTCCACGCTGGTCACTACATTCTAGCTGCTGGTGCTTGGTCAAATCAATTGTTACCTTTACCGGTGCGCCCCTGTAAAGGACAAATGTTGCGGTTGCGCGTGCTGGGAATTGTGCAAGAAATACCTCTAACAAGAGTGCTATATGGTGAAAATGTTTATATTGTGCCTCGAAAAGACGGTTCTATTCTTGTGGGTGCTACCGTGGAGGAGGTGGGGTTTACACCCAATAACACACCAGCGGGGATTCAAAATTTACTCAACCAGTGTACCCGGTTGTACCCGTCCCTAGCAGATTATTCCCTAGAAGAGATGTGGTGGGGTTTCCGTCCAGCTACACCCGATGAATTGCCCATTTTGGGTGAAAGTTACTGTCAAAACCTGACCATGGCCACTGGTCATTATCGCAATGGGATTTTGTTAGCACCAGTGACAGCCAAACTACTAGCTGACCTGATTGTGTCCCAAAAACCCGATCCTCTGCTCAACCATTTCCATTATTCCCGCTTTGAACATTCATCCGTGCCAAACATACCATTCACTCATTCCGCTAATTTTACTGACAGCAAAGCTAATAATTCATACTTAAAATTTCCAGAATTTAAGCAGATAGATTCAGAATTAAAGATTGGTCACAAGGTCTTCCATTCCAGATTAATGACCGGGACAGGAAAATATCGCAGTATGGGGGAAATGCAAGCAAGCATTAATGCTAGTGGTTGTCAAATAGTTACCGTAGCTGTGCGCAGGGTGCAAACTAATGCTCCTGGACATGAAGGTTTAGCAGAGTCCTTAGATTGGAGTAAAATTTGGATGTTACCCAATACAGCTGGATGTCAAACCGCCCAGGAGGCCATCCGAGTAGCTCGCTTAGGTAGGGAAATGGCTAAATTGTTAGGACAAGAAGATAATAACTTTGTTAAATTGGAGGTCATACCCGATCCTAAATACCTGTTACCTGACCCCATTGGTACCTTAGAAGCAGCAGAGCAACTGGTAAAAGAAGGTTTTGCGGTTTTACCCTATATCAATGCCGATCCAATGTTAGCAAAGCGCTTAGAGGAAGTAGGATGTGCCACAGTTATGCCCTTAGCAGCTCCCATAGGTTCAGGACAAGGATTAAAAACCAGTGCCAATATCCAGATTATCATAGAAAATAGTAAAATACCAGTAGTGGTAGATGCGGGAATTGGCTCACCTTCAGAAGCAGCACAAGCTATGGAGTTAGGAGCTGATGCCTTATTAATTAATAGTGCGATCGCCCTGGCACAGAATGCACCAGCGATGGCCTATGCTATGAACCTAGCCACCACAGCAGGAAGAATGGCATACCTAGCAGGTAGAATGCCAATCAAAGAATATGCCAGTGCCAGTTCACCTACAACAGGAACCATCACATCCTTGTAGGTGATGCTGATGGATTCAAAAAATTGTTAGAATATAACTAGAATGTAAATGGATATTTTCCACACAAAGCCAGTAGGCGAGGCCATACATGCTTATAAATACCTTACTTATTTCCTCTCAAATCCCTAACTTAAATTACTCATCCACCACAGAGCGGTTTGACCAAACCTGGGAAGCTCCATTAGCAACCTTATTGGGGTTGGGGCGTGCTGCTGGTGCGGACTTTGTGGAGTTTTTTTTAGAGCGTCGTAATTACATTAGTTGTTTAGCAGAAGAAGATATTATCACCAGTATTTCACCTAGTTTCAGCACAGGTGCGGGTGTGAGAGTATTCCATGGTAAAGCGGATTGTTACGTTAGCACCAACAATCTCACCTTTGCGGGTTTAAAAGCAGCCTTAGAAAAGGCACTTTCCATACTAGGCTTACAATTACCCATAGCAAATGCCTTCATCCCTGAAATCTACCTGGAATTGTTCCGAGACTATGGCAATAAAAGAGGAAAAGACAGTTGGTTACCCCTGTGTACCACAATAAGGGAAATGGGAGAAATACTGCTAGAGGGTACGGCCCAATTGCATAAAAAGGCCACTCACATTCAATCTCGTCGTGCCAGCTATTTTCGTGATTGGCAAGAAGTATTAGTTGCAGCCAGTGATGGTACATTTGCTCGGGATATTCGCCTGACCCAATCCGCAGGTTTTAGCCTTCTATGTGCTGACGGATCTCACCGTACCTCCATCAGTGAAAGAGCAGGCAATACCAGCGATCCTAACTTCCTCAAAAGCTGGGATTATGAACAGTCAGCAGACCAAATTGCCGAATCAGCTGGTAAAATGCTTTATGCTGACTACGTAGAATCAGGGAATTACCCCATTGTCATGGCCAATCACTTTGGCGGGGTAATATTTCATGAAGCTTGTGGACACCTACTAGAAACCACCCAAATAGAAAGAAAAACCACCCCATTTGCGGATAAAAAGGGCGAGAAAATTGCCCATGAGAGTCTAACAGCTTGGGATGAAGGGAGATCAGATAATGCTTTTGGCACAATTGACATGGATGATGAAGGAATGCCAGCCCAAAGAACATTACTCATAGAAAAAGGAGTTCTCAAAAACTTCTTAGCTGATCGAACCGGGTCTATGAGGACTGGACACCCAAGAACAGGTAGTGGTCGCCGTCAAAATTATACCTTTGCTGCTGCCAGTCGCATGAGAAATACCTATATTGCTCCTGGAGCATACACCAACGAAGATCTGTTTGCTTCCATCGACAAAGGTATTTACTGTAAGAAAATGGGTGGAGGTAGTGTAGGTGCAACTGGGCAATTTAATTTTAGCGTTGATGAGGCCTATCTCATAGAAAATGGGAAAGTCACCAAACCTTTAAAGGGCGCTACCCTAATTGGAGAAGCTAAGGAAATCATGAACAAAATTTCCCTTTGTTCCCAGGATTTAGAATTGGCACCTGGTTTTTGTGGTTCTGTGAGTGGTAGCATTTACACCACAGTAGGACAGCCACATATTAAGGTAGATTCCATTACCGTGGGGGGGAGATAGTTTGGGATTACATATCGATAACCAATAACAAAGTTTAAATACTAGAATTCTCATGTCTAATATCCAACAAGTCGCTAAAAACGCCCAGGAAACCGCTAAAAAACTGGGTATTGAAAAATTCGATATTTATGGTTCAACTGTAGATGACACCAGCGTACAAGTTGACCAAGGAGAACCCAAACAGGTAAAAGCTTCCAATCGTTCTGGGGTGACAGTCAGGGTTTGGAACGAGGAGAATACAATGGGTGTTACCAGCACCACAGACGTGGATCCCAAAGGTTTAGAATTAGCCTTGCAAACTGCTTATGAAGCCAGTTTCTTTGGGGTGAAGGAAAATGTTCCTGACTTTAGTCCAGAAGCAACATTGCCCATTGAAAGTACATCCAAAGACAAATTTGCTCAAGCACCTGTTTCGGAACTGATTGACAAACTGCTATTGGCGGAAAAAGAACTTTTAGACTCCCACCCTGCAATTAATGGTGTACCTTATAATGGCTTATCTCAACGAGACATAGAGCGGTTCTATCTGAATAGTAATGGTGCACTAAGAAAAGAGTCTCACTCCTTAGCCTCAATTTATTTGTACAGTAAAACAGAACAAGAAGGGAAAAAACCTCGCAGTGCTGGTGCTTATCGGGTAAAAGAAAATTTAGGCAATTTAGATATTGCAGGTTGCATCAAAGAAGCAGCAGATAAAACTATCAGTCATTTGGATTACCAAAAAGTTAAAACTGGTAGATATGAGGTAGTTTTTTCTCCTGAAGCTTTTTTGAGTTTATTGGGTGCTTTCTCTAATTTATTTAATGCCCAAAATATTCTGGATAATCAAAGTTTATCCCAGGTAGATGACCTAGGTAAGCAAATTGCCTCTCCTTTACTTTCAGTTTATGATGACGCCCTACATCCAGCTAATGTAGGAGCAGAAACCTTTGATGGAGAAGGGACACCTACCCGTCAAATAAAGCTAATAGAAAAGGGAATTTTAACCAGTTTTTTACACAGTGCAGGAACTGCCAAAAGACTCAATGCTCAACCTACAGGTAATGCCAGCATTGGTGCTAAAGTAACTATTAGCCCTAATTTTTATCATGTGTTTGCTGCTAATACAACTGAAAAAGAATTCAGTTTACAAACAGCAGAAAATGTGATATTAATTGATGATTTACAGGCTCTTCATGCGGGTGTTAAAGCTTTACAAGGTTCTTTTTCCTTACCTTTTGATGGTTGGTTAGTGAACAAGGGCGAAAAAATCAGCATTGATTCAGCAACCGTGGCGGGGGATTTTCTAGAACTATTGAAATCTATTGTTTACATAGAGAAAGAACCAGAATTAACACCGGGGGGAGTTTGTCCCAGAATTTGGGTAGGTGAACTTTCCATTACTGGAGACTAGGTTCTTGTGATTTCTACTTGGTCAAAGATTTAGTGAGGATAGACTATGAACAATTGTATCTTAATGGTAGAGATTTATGATGAACCTCAATTGAGACACACAACAGAGGGGTTAGAAGTCACAGAGATGATAGTTCATGTACCAGGATTACGTACTGATGACCCTACCCATCCCTTAAAAGTAGTAGGTTGGGGGAATTTAGCCAAGGATATTCATCAGAATTATCATGCAGGTGACCGGGTGATTTTAGAGGGACGTCTGGGAATGAACACCTTTGATCGTCCAGAAGGGTTTAAAGAAAAACGCGCTGAGTTGACAGTGCAAAAAATTCACCCCGTCACCAAAAATACGGGAACTAGTCAATCAGCTGCACAACCTTCCCAAGAGACCCCCAACTATCAAGCAAGTAGACCCACTCCCACCCCAACAGAAACAGCACCTTCAGTAACCACCTTGGATTCTACTCCTCAACCTGTAGCTCAAGTGGTAAGTCCTCAACCAGTGATTCAGTCAACACCTAATCCGGACGAGATACCATTTTAGCTTGTAAAGCTTTAGCCAGAATGCTTCCTAGGCATTCTGGCTGTGACCAGATGGTTAGAGTTATAAGAGATGATTGTGGATTAATGGAGCTTATATTTCAGCCACAGCCCGTTCAATCAAGCGACGAGCTAGAGTTTGAGTTCCCGTGTGTTCATAATAGTTAGTGGACACATCTAAAAATGCTGATACATAGTCTAATTTATCATCAGCAAAATCAAGAAAACCACTGATGTTATTCAGGACTTTTTGAGCAGTTAAGGCATTAGCAGAAACTATTCCATTCATCCAACCCTGAACAGAGTCCAGACTTTGACCAATAAAGTCTATTTTTCCCCCGATACCATTTCCGGGGATTGCATCCTTGATGCTTTTAAAAGTAGAATTTTGGTCCAATTCCTGGGGATTCATACTACTGAGGAAGGCCAATGATTTTTGCACAAAATCAGGCCCGAGGGGGAGAATACCATCCACACAAATTAATGCTACCATCCTAATTAGTGATTCACCAGCATATTCCCCCAAAGCGGCTACAAAATCACCAATACTATCACCGGGAATGCCATTAATTTGACAAAAAGCCACTAATTCCACCACAATTTTTAAGGTGAGGTCAATAGTTTGGGCTTTATCGGGTTTGGGGGTAATAGAGTTTAAGAAACCAAGTAGGGGTATGGTTTCACCAACCTTATTTGCCAAAGCTGCTGCACCTAAAGCTTTATCAGTGCCATCTACGGTTTGATATAGCCATAAGGCAGTTTGATAACCTTGAGATTTATCGTTAAAAAGGTAAACCGCCCGTTCACCAATAGCTTGAATTAAATCTTCGTCAGTTTCACCAGTAACAGTTTTAATTGTATTGACAAACCCTACTGTATTTTGCCATTCACCAGGAGCAACAAAGTCCAAAGCGTTCAACAAAGAAACAGTTAAACCACTGGTAGGTAACTCATCAACTAGTTCAAAAATTGGCTTGCTCACAATAATCTCCTGATTTATCTCTGTTATGGTACTATTTGTTTTGTTACTGTGCTATTTTAGGTTGTTGAGGGAGGGGGTAATTTGACTTTAGTTGAAAGGTTATTTCAACTTGGATAAACCATCAAGATCAAATTTTTCAATCCAATCTTCTCTCTCACTGGCCTTAAATAATGGGTCTTTAGAAATCACTTTTACTTGGTACTTACCTACCAAAACAGAGGTTTGGGTTTTACCCAGTTCCACTGCTGGATAACCATCTATTGTTTTGGTGCTATTGGCATATTTTGACGCCGTTCCAGGAGTGCTAGTGGTGTCAGAAATGGCTAACTGTGCTACCACTTTACCATCTTTTTTCAAATTAGCCTCCGAGAACCCCTTTTTCTCCTGGGTATAAACTCGATTGTAGCCATCTTCACTTTTAGGAAAGAAAGCATTTAATTTACTACCCTGGGTGGCGTTTTTAGAAACTGCTTGACCACTTTTTTGCTTTGTACTTTCTTGTTGTACTGCGTCAAAACGACTGGGTGCTTTGGCTGCGCAAGCTGTTGTTAAGAGTAAAATGCACAGTAGCAAGCTGGCCAATATCCTGCGTCCACGGGATAAATTCATGTTGATTCTCCTGGAATTATTGTGATTTATTGTGGTTTTTGTTGAAGCAATTACCAATTTAATGCAGGGTGATCATTTGTAAGGAAAAATTTATTATTTCCTTATTATTTTTCTATTCTTTTCTAAGAAATACTACTTAATTTTAAGTATTTTTACTTGGAGGCTCGATGAGCTATCACCGCGTAAAATGGGTCTCCTCCAGGTAAACCCAACCATTTTTGTATTAAATGGGGAGCTTGTGATCTAGTAGCAATCACCTTGGGGGTGGTAAAACCGGACACGGAGGCAAAATAACGTTTGACTAACTCCACTCTAGATGATTCTGTGCCATCACGCCAGATTTGAATTGCCTTCTGATAGAACATCCGATTGGAAAAACTAATAATCGCCACACCGCCAGGTTTGAGAATACGATGGATTTCTGAAAATATAGCTTCTGGATATTGGATGTACTGTACAGACACGCAATTGATCACAGCGTGAAAATCCTCATTCGCTAGTGGTAGTTGGGGTTGGGCGTTAATATTTTGGACGAAATAATGATTTAAGCGAGGATTGCGTGCTAGTTCCTCAGCGTTTAGTCCGTGCCCTTCCACATGGTCAAAATCTACCTCTGGTGGTAAATGAGATACCCAGCTACTCATCATATCAAAAATGCGGGTTTTAGGTTGCAGGTATTGACGGTATATGTCGGTTAGCTGCTGAATGAATCCATCATCAACATGAGTTACCAATCGTGGGTAGTCGTAAAATAGGTTGTCATCGGTATCGTCTATTTTTAGACGTTGTTCTGGTCGCAGCAGCATAAGAAATATTTGTCCGTAAAATTCTTTTGAGCTTTATTAATTGTAGCAGATTTAGCTTCCTAAGTGGCGATCGCATCGCTTACCTGTTCTATACCTAGCTATTGCACATTATAATTAGTAAAACTGTATAAATTTAGGTTGAGTTTAATATTAAACCCAATATCCAACATCATCTATTAAAACAAGTGGGTAGAGTTTACAAAGATCCTAAAATTAGAGGTTATAATATGGGTAAGTAGCTAAAAACTAGTTAACAGAATTCCTACCATTTGAGGGGAGCATTTCAACATCTATAACCGAAAACCTATGATAGAGGCTGAAATTAAAGCATTAATCCAAAAAGAATTGCCCAGGGCGATTGCCGAAGAACCGGGGGTACGGGATTTCGTCTTGCGCACGGTGTCAGAATATTACACCCCCCGGACTGAGTTCGATGAAAAATTTGACCGAGTTTTGAATGAGTTACAGCGAGACAGGGAGGAGCAAAATCGTAAATTCGATGCTTTTCAAGCTGAGCAAGCTCAGAAGTGGGATGAGCAAAATCGCAAATTCGATGCTTTTCAAGCTGAGCAAGCTCAAAAGTGGGATGAGCAAAATCGCAAATTCGATGCTTTTCAAGCTGAGCAAGCTCAGAAGTGGGATGAGCAA